>Ga0228710_1001724_pt1 | contig 33394 bp, 22 predicted proteins | sample MedpolnodulmetaG_FD_177995 | JGI IMG/M metagenome (GOLD analysis project Ga0228710, IMG submission 177995) | Root nodule microbial communities from Medicago polymorpha collected in Santa Monica, California, United States - pink nodules | ecosystem: Host-associated > Plants > Roots > Nodule... | reverse complement strand
GTGCTAACAACAACAACAACAACCAATTCCAGAACCACCATAATTGATCAAAGTAACCATCAATTGAAAATTATTCCCAATTCTCTCACCCTGTCAAAGTACAAAGGTGTTCCCAATTCTCTCACACTGTTAAAATGGCAAACAAAATCCTACAACATAGAGCATAAGAAAGGATCAGTTAAAAGAAACAGAGATGAAATCAAAATCAAAATCAATCATTGAAAAGGAAAAGGAAAAGGAAGAGTGCAGTTCTAAACACCTGCGACGAGATGGAGTCTGGTAAGAGTCTCCTTCTATGCCTAACATGGAGTCTGGTTAAGAGGAGTCTGGTTAAGATGGTTAAGAGAGTCTCCTTCTATGCCTAACATGGAGTCTGGTAAGAGTCTCCTTCTATACCTAACATGACTGGTAAGAGTCTCCTTCTACTTTATCTATACGCAACTCAGAAACAAACTTTCGTTCCAATCCCCAATCCAATCCAGTACACAAAGTTGGCTTCTTTCTAACAAACTCCAACCCTAACCCTATAAATACAACCTGCAAAACAACCAAGAAAAACAATCAAATTCAATACCAAAAACCTGCAAAAGCTCAAACATATCACAAGTTTACCACATAAGCTTCTTTATCCGAGCCGTTTCACAACACCAGACAAAAGGTTGCATATGAAGTCTTCTTATTGAACATGTGTGCAATCATGAATGATGCTTATCTATTGTTTTGTAGCATTGTCATCTTTTGCTCGTCTGAATTTTAGCTCACGACATTCATAGTCGAGGCCCCATGTAGATTGAAAGAATGTTGTGGATTATTATTCATACACATAAATCCATTTATTCTCATAGTTAAATTGCTTGTGTGGTAATTAGTTATTGTGTTGAGTAATTTATTTCGTGTATTCTTCTATGATTATGAATGTTGTTTTTATGGTATTGACTATTGTTTTTTGCAAATATATGTTTTCTACCAAGGAGCACAATTGTATTTTACTTTAGATTTGTGTGATAATGATTTGTGGTTATCCCACAAGAATAAAATAGATTCAATAATCAACCATTAAAATGTTCATATGATTAATGTTTATGTATTTTAACCATGTAAACCAACAATCTATCTCTAAAAAAGGTTTGTGGCTATGGTTTATGGTACAATACATCAAAAGAGTTGATATCTCTAACCATAAATAACCATTATTGAGGATACATTAGCCAAATTTAACTGTGATTCTCTGAAATATCAATAATCACGATGCAGTCAGTATAAAATCAGTCTCATCACATGTTATATAAATGGATTGAGAGATGACTCCCATGCAACATGTGATAATTTACTCTTCTATAAGATCATTCTAATTTTTACTTTGTAACAGTAGCTATGGCAGTTTTTAACAACATGACAATGGAAGCTACCATGTTATTGATGCTAAGTTGTGTAAATTAGAAGCAAATGCCACAAATCATGTGTTTAGAAAGAAAAAAATTAACCATAAAATGCTTTCCTTGCACAAACAATATATTTACCACAACAATGACATTTTTCACCAGTGAATAGTCATGGATGAAGATAGAATATTAACGATATGAATAGACAACGATGCATCACTTAAAGACACATTTCTTTTGATTATCACTACTATCTTGAGAACCACTCACATTAAAAATCTAATAGTAGTGTGTAAGTGTATACATATAACAACTAACTACTAGATGTGCCTAACAAGTATCATCATCAAAACTATTGTATAATGTTCTGCCAAAATTAAAGATGTTGAACTCTAAGTTATAGACAATGAAATATGAATTTCAAACATGCCTTATGAAAGATGATGAGCGTCATAATTTCTTACTGCACTGTCTTTGAAGAATACTACACATGTATCATTATTGCGTAATTTTATAAAAACTTAAATGCAATTGTGATCTCCTTATTTTTAAATTTGTCAACTCTTGACACCCCATTTTCGAAAACCAACCTTTTGATCTTACTAGTTTAAAAGTCAATGAATTTTTTTTGTCCCCCTCCTCATTAGATGAAGGGACATGCTCATTAATGATGTGGATCCTACATGACATTGCTTACATGAGACATCACTTGTCCCCTCATTTCTACGCCATTTAAATTAATATATACACCACCCTTATCATTTTAACTAAAACCCATTTTTGTCTATCTCTTGATCCATATTCCCGCAAATTAAATGTATTTTTTTTATACACCACCCTTGTTGGATTTTAATTTAATTTCATGACACCCACTGACCGCAATTTATTGTTGATTGCCCAAAATCACAACAAGGAAAGTGTCCAATTTTTTTTTCCTTTGACGTCTTGTTTAACTAATTTTTTTTGCTGGAATCTTGTTTAACTAATTACGTATAATATATATATATAAGAATCGTGTGTTAGATTCTGTTAAAAACAATAAATTAGAATGATCATCCCCGACATACAAGTTAACTATTATATTCTTTATGCTTTACAATACATTTTACGCTCTCTTCTTTTTTTTAGCACATGTTTGTCTTTTTTAATTATTGAATGGAAAATATTATTGATGTGTTCTATTTCGATTTTACAATGATATACACAATTGAGTTTCAGAAACATGGATTGCCTCATGCACACATCTTAGTTTTCCTACATCCTCAATTTAAACATCCAAATCCTGATGACATTGACAAGATAATATCTGTTGAACTATTTGATGAACAAGTTGAACTTGAGCTATTTAAAATTGTTTTCAGTTTTATGATCCATGGTCCTTGCGGAATACAAAACAAGAATTCTCCATGTATTGATGATAATGGGAAGTGCACGAAATTTTTTCCGAAATTTTTTTGTGATAAAACCACAGTCGATGCAGATGGATATCCTGTGTATAGAAGGAGAGATGATGGCAGGGTTATTAAAAAAGGTAAAGCTTTTGTTCATAATGGATTTGTTGTCCCCTATAACAAACATCTTTTGATGAAATACAATGCTCACATTAATGATGAGTTGTGTAATCAATCATGTTCCATAAAACACCTGTTCAAGTATATCAACAAAGGACATGATCGTATAACAGCTACATTTTATAAAGGTGCTCCTGATCAAAAACATAATGGGTTAGTTGACGAAATCAAGTTATATTATGATTGCAGATATTTGTCATCGTGTGAGGCATCATGGAGATTATTTGCTTTTCACATTAGTTACAGAGAACCATCAGTTGAAAGATTGTCTTTCCATTTGGAAAATGAACATTATGTTACCTTTTGTGATCATGAGAGAATTGATAATGTTCTAGATAAAGAAAACTAAAAAAATTCCAAATTTTTGGCATGGATGGACGCCAATAAAAAATATCCTATGGCAAGGGAACTTACATATAATGAATTTCCTTCCAAATTTGTATGGAATGAAAAGAAAAAACATTGGAACCCAAGAAAAAGAGGATTTAAAATAGGAAGAATATATTTTGTTCATCCTGGTAGTGGTCAATTATATTACTTGAGGACTTTGTTGAATTATTGTAAAGGTCCTACTTCTTTTGAAGATATAAAGACTGTTAACAATGTTGTCCTGAAGACATTTAAGGATGCTTGCTATGCAAGGGGGCATATAAATGATGACAAAGAACATGTTGATGTAATTAAAGAAGCAACTCAGTGGGGCACATGTAGTTTTCTAAGGATCTTATTTACAACTTTATTGCTGTCAAATGAAATTCCAAGTCCAGATTATGTTTGGATAAATACCTGGCAGTATTTAAGTGATGACATTTTATATAGGCAACGAAGACACCTGAAAATTCCAGGTATAGTCAATTCTCATTATTTCTTTTGCTTCGTTATTTATAATATTGAATTTTACTATTATCATATTTAACTTATGTTTTCACTCTATATAACAGATTTGGTTTTGATTGATGATGAATTGAAAAATTTAACTTTGGTGGAGATAGAAAAATTGTTGCGGAGAAGGAACAAAAGTCTAATTTTTTTTGAAACCATGTCTTAAGTGAACATGCCTTTGAATCCTGAATCTTACAATCAACTTATTTATGACGAGCTTAATTATAATCATCGTGAATTAATTTTGGAGCACAAAAAATTAACTTCCACAATGACTGAAGAACAGAGGAGCATATACGACACAATCATGAGTTCTGTGGATGTGAACAACGGTGGTTTTTTCTTCATTGATGGGTATGGCGGAACCGGTAAAACCTTCATTTGGAGAGCGATATCTGCAGCAATTAGATCGAGAGGAGAAATTGTTTTGACGATAGCATCAAATGGGATAACAGCATTACTTATTCCAAGTGGCAAGACAACACATTCTAGATTTGGCATACCCATACGAATATTCGAGAATTCTACTTGCCCTATCAAGCCAGACGATCCTTTGGCGCAATTAATCGTTGAGTCAAAACTTATTATTTGGGATGAAGCTCCGATGCTTCATAGGCATTGCTTTGAAGCAATTGATAAGACTTTTAGGGATATACTTCGTGTCTCTAATCCTAGAAGTGCGGGTATTCCTTTTGGAGGAAAAGTGGTCGTTTTGGGTGGTGATTTCAGGCAAATTCTTCCGGTCATTCCAAGAGCAACAAGACATGATGTTGTCGATGCTAGCATTAATTCATCGCGACTTTTGAAACATTGTCGAGTCTTAAAATTGACCAAAAACATGAGACTTCAAACTGGATCTTCCTGTTCTGATGTCAATGAACTCAAAGAGTTCTCTGACTGAATTTTAAATGTTGGAGATGGAAATATTGGAGAAAACAATGATGGGGAGGTTGAAATTGAAATACCAGATGACATGTTGATCAAGAACTCAGGTGACCCAATTGCTTCAATTGTTAATAGCACATATCCATCACTTTTGGTGAATATGAGTGATATTTCATTTTTTCAAGATAGGGCAATTTTAGCACCTACCAATGATATTGTTGATTCACTTAACAATTACATTTTATCGATGATTCCTGGTGAGAGAAAAACATACTTAAGTGCTGATAGTCCGTCTACACAGGATGAAAATATTAATAGTCTTGATCAGATTCTCACCCCAGAATTTTTGAACACCGTCAAATCTTCAGGTTTGCCAAAAGGTTGGAGTTCCAATTATGTTATTGAGAAATATTGATCAACCGCTAGGATTATGCAATGGTACGCGCCTTATAATTACGCAAATGGGGAATTTCGTACTTGAGGCAAAGATAATATCAGGAAACAGTATTGGACAAAAGGTATATATATCCCAAGATTGACTTTGTCTCCATCTGATACAAATCTTCCTTTCACGTTTCAATGTAAACAGTTTCCTATTATGGTCTCATTTGCGATGACTATCAATAAGAGCCAAGGACAATCTCTTAAAAATGTTGGAATATATCTTCCGAAACCCATATTTTCACACAGACAGTTATATGTTGCTCTTTCACGCGTTACTTCACGTGCTGGGCTGAAGATGCTAATTTGCAATGACGAAGGACGTGTCTTTAACAAAACTAATAATGTTGTCTACAAAGAAGTCTTTCAGAATTTAAGATAGGTAATTTACACATATACATATTCGTATATATTTTCTATTTGTTTATTGTTGCGTGCATCTAGCTGTGTTTTTCAAAGCACATTTATTTAAAATAATGCCTTTCTTTCAAACTATATATATATATATATATATATATATATATATTTATATCTGTGTGTGTGGGCGTGCACGCGTGTGTAAGAAATAATATTTAGAATTTTGTTGTTGACAAAAAAGTCAAAACTTATCAACTAAATTTGTTTCACAAATTAACAATATATTATGCATTTTTCTTATACTTTTTTATATGGTTATGTAATTTGTATTTCTCTTTATACCTTATGCCATTTAAAATACTCGTGTATAATCATACAAATTTATTTTATTTCATGCCAGGTTGATCATCATCTTTATGATGAATTTTTTATTTGGAATCAGCAAAAGTCATGGACACTAAACTGAGTTTTACCGATTCAAGTGTTGAGAATTGATACGACTTTATTATCCACAAATTTGTATATTATTACTCAAGACAAACTTATATTAGTCGTTGCATTTGGTTATTTTTATTTGTCTATCCGATGTGATAACGATAATTCTAAATTACTTCAAGTTTTTATTGGTTTTATTTTGGACACGTTAATCCATGCTCACTTACAACTATTATTGTTTCATTTACAATTACCTTATTTATTAATCAATGTCATATTTAACTTCCCGTGCATCGCACGGGTCTAAATACTAGTATCATCTAATAGTAAATTAATACTTCCTCCGTCCCATATTATAAGCAAAAAAAAATAAAAATCACACTTATTAAGAAAATCAAAACATTTAATATTAGGGTTATCTTTGTCCGGGTTTGCAGCAGGGTTCTTATTAGTGGCTGGTCCTATCGGCATGTGTCTTGCTCAACAAAGAACCCCTTGCATCTCAGTCATAGCCCTTATCTGCTTATTTTCATCAACAAATTTCATAAAACCATAACCCTTAGACCTACCTGTAAGCCTATCAATCACAACTTTTGCCCCCTTCACCGAGTTATAACATGCCCTAAAAGTCTGTTGAAGAAGGTAATCAGTAACATTCGCAGCCAAATCTCGGAAAAAAATGCTATGATCAGGACCATCATCCTGTCACGACGACCTCTCCCCAGCACGGAAAGTTACCCATTTCTATCTGTAATGCTTACCACCATTTGGCATAATGGTTCCGTTGTATGTCTGAAGCACTCTCTCAGCAGCAGCACGAGTATTAAACTCAATAAAACCGTAACGTTGTGATTGACTAGTTTGCTTATTCCTAATCACTTTCACGGACGTCACGTCGCCAGTATTACCAAAGCATGTGGAGGTAATTCTCATCCATCCAGTACTGCAAATCGCTGATCCTCATCAACTCTCAGATTTCATAAAATTATCCATTGCACCAAGGCCATTCATCCTTTGATGCATGCTAATATTTTGAATAGCTTTACCTTTTCCTTATTTGAGAAAATTATCCACTTTTGTTGGATAATGGTAATTGCTCAAATCAGAAGTCAACCCTGCAGTATGATGTTGCTGCTGACTATCCACTTGTTGATGAAAACTACGAATAAGTCCACCTTTTCCAGAATTGAGAAAGCCATTCACCATTGCAGAATGGTCGTTAATAGCACTACGAAAAGCTTCACCATTTCCAGATTTGATAAAGTTATCAACTGTTGCATGATTGTAATTGCTCTCAGATGTCATCCCCCTTTGATTTGAAATAATAGAATGAATAGCTGTGTTTATTGATCCACCTATTTGAAGGTTTTATAGTAAAGAGTGAGCTATATAATAATGGAAAATGTTTTGTGGACTTGTGGAGATAGTGATTTCTAGGAAAAAATAGAGACAAAATAAGGGTTGAATGAGTGTTTGAAACTGAGAGATGTTCATAATAGAGACAAAATATCAAGAACACTTGTTGAGAAGAGGTAGTGGTAGCAATGATTGACATAACGGAGAGAAATGGCTGCTGGTAGTATCCATATAATCTTGGGTTACTCTATATGCATTGAGTTTTCTATGGATCAGTGGATCTATACTTATACACCATCTATGAAGAGAGTCTGGCGAGTGATATAACACGGATGTCAGGTGCATAGAATCTGGTATAGGTTAATGTATCAAAACATATAGTCATGGGTTACAACATGAATCGATAAGAATCAATTTTAGCTTAACGTATCGAAACATAAATCAATTTACATTCAACTCACTTTTAACAAAATAAATTCTTCACTGCAAAACCATACATTAAGGAGCACTCTAGAGCAGAATACACTTTTTCAAAATACCAGAAACTAAATTACACATGAAGCATTGAAAAACATCGAGTTCATTACAAAAATTGCCATGTCAACAACCAAAAGAAGTAGTATATGTATAGCCATGTCATACAGTAATGAACAAGTTAACTTCAGCAACCTCTATTTTTAGATTGGGAAGGTTAGGCTTGAAATGCTCCCAACATTCAGCTGTCTCTTGGTCACATATTAAATGCTTTAAGTTCTCGAGTTTTGCGACTAACTCTAGCGATGTGTCTGATGAGAAACCAGTCATGTGCAGCTCTTTTAGATTATGCAAGTTTCCAATTTCTTCCGGTAAACTGCTTAGGCTTGCGCAACCTGATATATCAAGAAAATGTAGCTCAGTGAGCCTTCCAATTGAAGTTGGTATCTCCTCCAACTCGGCACATGAACTAAGTCTTAATACTTTCAAATTCTTGAGGCTTCCAATTTCTTGCGGCAACATTCGAAAAGCAATGCACCTTGTGATACTGAGCTTCTTGAGGGAACTGATATCACGGAGCCCAGAAGGAAGTGTTACTAAATCTTTGCAATAATCAACGCATAATTCTTCTAGATTTGGTAGTACCTCCGAAATTGAAACGGTGTTATTTTGAAAAGCCTTCCTCGTTTCACAAAAGTAAAGGGACAATTTTAGCAGATTATTCAATTTGCAAAGCGAAGGAACTGAAACCTGTTGCAATCTGATTCTTCTAAGGCTCGGTAGACAACCAAGTATCTCAAAATTGTCTAATTCAGCACAATGGAAACCATTATAATTGGTAATTATCAAAACTTTCAGTTTAGTCATTTTCTTTATGCATTCTGGTAAGGTGTACTTATCAGTATGGAGATTCAAGACCAGAACCTCAACTTGTTCGACTTTTACAATTTTGCTCCAATCTGAGGTCAACATTTTGTCTGCAAGAACATTACATTTGGTGTCAAGAGTGAAAATAATGTATGTATGTATATATGTGTGTGCGCGCGCGCTTTCATATAAAAAAAAATGTGTGCGTGCAATTGTGTATGCATTTTAGAGAGGAGAGCTTAACTAACCAGTTGAGATGGACAATGTGCGAGCAATCTTATTTTGTTGGTTCTGTTGATCCCAACTATTTTCATTGACGTCGAAAATTAACCTTTTTCTTAGTTCAAATGGTTCCTGTCTTGCTTGATGAATAGCTATTTCCTTAAGAAGGTCATGTTGAGTAAGGAAACGGTGGTTGTAGTAATTGTCAACGTGACTTGTCCCTTCCCTGGTTAATCAACAAATATTATATTGCCTGGAGATAGCTATATATAACCCTAAACTATTTTTTCTATATTAAAGTCGAACAATCAAACCAACACTTAACTGTGATTCTATGTGGTATGGTATTAAGAATCGTAATTTAAAACTATAACCATAATTAAAAGATTGACTAATGTACCTTGTAACTACAAGATTAACCAAATGCCGGTTGTCTAGCTCATGAACAATGTTTATTCCATCTATGATGTCCTCATCTAAATTGTTCAGTTCTGTCCACATATCAATGAGGGCAGCTACAGGTATTTTTTGGTCTTCAAAAAATAATCCAAGGTCCATGAAGCACTCGTTGATTATGTGATTATCTTCCAGTGCATCCTCCAAAATTTGTTGCAAGCGAACACGCAACTTATCATTAGAATCAACAATAGAACCACCTTTGGACAGTATGTTCGCCATTTTTTTCCACTCCCCAATACGTTTCCCCTTGAGTGATCCACCAATCAATTCAAGTGCCAGTGGAGAGCCCCAACAACCTTTTGCTATCTGCAAATGAGTGCAAGAAAGTTGAGTTAGCTAATGATCAGGACTTGATCATATTCACATCTTGCTACAATTTTAGTACAATTAAACACCAATACTTTCTTTCATTATATATTGAGAAAACAATTATGTACACACAAGATGAATTTGACAAAATGTTGAGACTAATGGAACAAATATAACAAACCTTAAAAATTACTTATTATTAATGATGAAATACAGAAGAGGTTGTAAGTTGTAACTGTGGTGACAAAATTTGACAAGAAATGTTAAAAACTAATGGGATGAATCTAACAAACCTGTTGTACATATTCTTCATCAGGAACGTAAGATCCTCTTGTTCCATCATTTAGTAGTGCAAAGTGACGGAAAACGGTAACCACGTCATCTTCTCCAATCGGCCCTAAAAATAATGAAGTTCCAAACCGTGGAAACTCAACTCTAGACGTTACCAAAATTTTACAATCTGGAACTTGAACCTCGAACGCCTCAACAAAGGATTCTGAACCTTCCCAAACATTATCCAGAACCAACATTACTGGATCAGTTTTCCCAATTGTACTAAGCAAACTTCGCAAGTTTTTAACTGCATCCTCGTCATCAATGAAATGAGGCTTCTCATTTTCACAATGTTGAAACAATCTCTGCACAGAGTTCTTTAAATCTGGAGTTTTCGACACAGTGAAGAACAATATATTTTCTCCAAATTTACCTAGTCCAAACAAATAAACAAAATTCTTAAATACCATGTTTTCTGCAGTTTGCAAAAAGACTTAGTGATTCTGAATTAATGTACCCCTAACATATATATACACCAACACGAAACACAACATTGACACATAGACGCAAGTAATAAAAGTTATTGACACATACACCGGACACTCTTTCTATTTTAAGTGCAGATAAAGAGTTATATATGTTACCTCTAACTTCGTCATCCCAACATAGCAACGTAGCCAAAGTGGTTTTCCCGGATCCAGCCAAGCCGGTTAATACACGTACAGACACACCAGTACCACTACTGAGCACCCAATTCTTCAACTGATGCAAAGGCACATCCAACCCAACAGTGAAATCAGGTTTTATAGGAGCATTTGATAACCTCTTATATTGTCTCCCCTTCAAATTTCCCACTATACAAAGTGTCTTTTTAATATCCCTAGCCGTGGTTACTGGGAGAATAAGGGTATTTGCTCTAACAATTTCCTTTTCCTTAGCATGAAGCTCTCCTTGGTAACAAGGTAAACAACAACATTTCCACCAAGGGACTTTGGTGTATTTGTTAACTACCTTTTCCCCTTGTTCCAGATTCTCTATTACCCTGTCTGCTTCGTCTTTTGGATGCTCCAATTTCTGGTCTAATACTTTCATTTCTTTAGCAGCTGGCATGTTATGATCAACAAGGGAGGCGAGGTTTTTGCGTGTGGTTTTGAACTTGAGAGCTTTGGATATTTGGTTTGTGATTAATTTCACCCCTTCTTGAAACACTGCTCCACAAGCAGCCCCTTCAACACACCCTCCTGTCATAACTAAATGAAATATAAAATGAAATCAAAGCCTCTGGAATAAGAAACTTTGCAGTTCAGTTATTTTTTTTATCTCTCTAGGTTTGGATATTGCTCTTTATATTTCTCTACGTTTCTTTCTTCCTCTGAAGTCAGTGAAACCAATATTTATATGGGGGTAGAAATTCCAGAGATGTGCCTTCCAGGAAATTCTTGTCTATGCAACTAGTATTATTCCAACCATTCAGTATAAAATATTCTATACATAGGAAATGCATAGTCATACGTCAATGCACAAATTATTTTAAAACTTACTTACTTTGCAAAGTATGTGTGAAAGAAAGAAACTCTGTGTGAAAACTACTCAAACTTAAAACATAGTGTCCATGAGCAACTATGTGAGGTCAACTTAGTGTGTTGCAATTGAAATTTAAAAGTTATTGGGCACATACCCGGAAAGTATCTCATTCTATTTTAATTTTATTTAAACCGAACCAACTCAATAGAAAACCGTAAACCGAACCAACCCAAAACGAAACCACAATAACCGTATTTAGTTCGAATATATTTAAATCCTTTTCTTACTCACCCGTATGGTTTAGTTTGATTTGCAATTTTTTTTACCAACCGATCCAAATCAAACCGCAACATAAGAAAAACACTAATTAAACATATGTCACTTTGACCAATACTCAAAGAAACTCAAAGAAAACTTTTATAAAATGACATTTTTTTTTCTTGGTTAAGTTTCTTTTTTGTTTTGTATTTCTTACAGAATATGATTACTTTTTGCCACATTTTTAAATTAGTCTATGTTGTTGGAAGCATTGTTAGATGAAAATGAAATTTAAACATTGGATGAAATTTAAAACATTGTTGAAAATATGTTGTGTTTTATCTTTTTAACTTGATTTTAATGTTGGAACAAAAAATTATATTGTCGCGAAAAAACCACACCAACCGATCCAACCCAAACCACATTGGTTTGAATTTTATTTTAAAAATCAATTGAACCGAACAAATCAAACCGCATGTTTTATTATCTTGCAGCAGATGATTTTTAACCTCAAAATCGAACCAAACTGCACTACATACATCCCTAATAAATTGGTACCATGGTGGGACTATAGTATCTTGACTCCAAAGACAGAGAACGCGTAAGTATCTATGTGCCTTCTAGTAGATTGGTACTACATACCATGGTGGGACTATAGGGGTGCGCATGTGATACGATATATGATTTTTTTTTTTAAATTCATGATATTATACGGCTTAGATAGGTTTTTTTTCTAGGTGAACATATTTTTTGAGGTGAGCATGTTAATAACATTTTATTAGATATCAAAGGAGTAGTAATACATGACAATACATCAACAAAGATATGAGATGTAGCTCCTCGTGCTAAAGAAGGAGCTGAGTTATAGTACATTTACCATGCTCATGGTTTTGAGAATCCTCGGAGGACATGGCTTGGAAGGCCTTAAGGTACTTTCCGGTGAAAAATTGTTTTTCTCTATGACAAAAAAGAAGTAAGAAACAAAATGAAGGAGAGAATCTTGGTTTTGAAATACTAAAGAGCAGTGATCTTATTAGTCGATTGATTAACCGAAAAGATTGAGGCTACCGAAATGACAACAAAAAATAATGTTTTACCTATTGTAAGCCCAATAAAGTTATAACGAGTTAAGATCCTCTCAATTTATTATTCTCTCCATTTCATCAATTTGGAGAGATATAAACACAATTTTTCTTCGAAAAACTAAAATGTAATTGATGATGGTGGACCACCTTAATAGTAGGACCCATTATCTATTTTATGTGTCTATCTCTCTCCAAATTGCATCGTCCATTTATTATACGAAATGGAGAGGATCTTTACCCGGTTATAACGGCTAATCTTCTACTTTACGGTGTAATGATTCTATTGTTCACGTGTAGCCACATTAATTGTGTCACATCATTTCATTTCTCAAGGGTTTACCAATGATACACATAGAGGACATTTGTTTACACCTAAAAGCAATTATCCTATTAGTCAAACTCAACAAATACACGATTAATTTATGAGTTATGCTAACAAATGCCTTTATAACACTTGTTAATGATTCAAAAGAGAAAATTATTTGTAAATCTTATGTGAATGTTCCTTTTATGAGCTATCCTAAGTTTTAATGTTCCTTATTTGTAAATCGTTCGATTAAACCACTCAATACGGTACGTAGACCACTTTCGAAACCGACGAGACAGAAAGGAGTAGAAGAAGGACTCGTCAACAAAAGTTGAAAAAGGGAGAAGAGAGGAAAAGCACATGAAGCATCAACTATGAATTTCAGTGTACTAAATGAGTAGGGAGAGCTCTCCTTTTATAGGGAGAGTTCGTATCAAAAAACAGAGTGGCTTAAGGATTAAGCAGACTTAATCCTTAAGCAAAATACGTTTTGTTTTCTGTTGGATATATTCGGAACCTTCCGAATATGCGTTTTGGATCGGATCGAATTTATTTGTTACAAATGAAACGCTTTCGGATAATGATTAAATTAATAAAAAAATAATTTAACATTTTCAAGTGACAAATAATAATCTTTTTTTGTCCCAAGCCCGGCCGGACGGACGGCGGCGGTGCGCGTGAAATATATATAATTTCTAAATGCTCACCCGTTCGCCAAAGTGGGTACCCCAAAAGCACACCCTTGTAGATCACTCCCCACTTATATAAACACTTACTAGGTAGTATGGCTTTCCAATGTGGGACATTTTTAAATCATACCCACACTACCTCTTTCTAAGGTGTTTATTTCTTATCCAATTTTTTTCTCACTATGTTGCTAGTGTTCCAGCGGACTGGATAATAACGCGACAAACTCATGATCTCTGCTCTCCACTAATTTTTGCATTATTGCTATTATTGTCATATTGAAGTTGTATTTAGCCATTTTAGTTTTTCTTATCTACGGATCAATATGCTTATTTATTGTTAATTTCAGGCGCAATTTGAACATAAGTATAAAATTTGAGGAGGGTTATTTGAACAATCAATTTGATGACAACTTATTTGACAACCATAATTTACAAAGAAAAAGTAGTATTGACACGGAAACCATAGCAATAGAGAGATAAAGTGAAAAATAATGTGAGTACAAGAAAGAAAGTTGTCACAAAAGTTGTCACCAAATAGATGTTCAAATGTCATTTCTCTAAAATTTGATGAGGGCAAATAGAATCATAAAGTGTGAGGGTGTACGAAAAATGTTAAATTTTATTTTTCTTTCTAAATTTAAATTAAAAAAATGCAAAAAGACTTTATGACATTACATGTCCCTTTTGTGTGCCACATAGACAAATAACAGCCATATCATCCTAACTAATGGAAAAACCAATAATCAATTTCAAAGGATGGATAATTGCTACAATTTCGAAAGGGTGTTTGATCATTTACTAATTTAAACTGCATCATAAATATGAGTGTTCAAAATCAAACCAACCCATAAAAACCGTAAATTGAATCAACTAAAATTGTATTTAATTCGGATGTATTTGTGCCATTTTTTGAGTCAAACACACAGTTTGGTTCGATTTGCGGTTTTTATTTTACCAACCAAACAAATAGCACTAATCCGAAATATAAGAGAAACATCAATTAAACTTAGAGTATACTTTTCCCACCCTATGGTATTCTAGCGTGCCCTATTTTTTTCTTCCAATAATACCCCTAGTCTGGAAAATATAATCCGAACTACTTATGGAAAATTAACTCCGGACAAATTCGTGGATTTTTGCACTTAAACCACACTGATGGATGATGATGTTAATTTTGAATAGATGGAATCAGAGTATATAATCCGGAAAGTTTAACACTTTCTGGATTATATAATCCAAAATGTGTAAATCACGTCGTTGACAGTCAAAAAAAGGTTGGGAAATGATGTTTCCGGATTACATAATACGGAAAGTGCAAAACAGTCCGGATTATAAAATTCAAACTGCATCAGCACAGAGGCAGAAGCCATCTGTTTTTGCGCATTTAGCCGACAGTTTTGGCCTTTGACCATATGTTCAATCACAAAATTAAATTTATAACATAACAATGAACAAGCACAACATAATTTGCAAACATTCAAACCTTAATCAAACTTAAAAATTAAAATTATCCAAATGTTACATAACTAAAAATCATCCAAAATATTCAAACATTAACATAATTATAAATTACAATCAACCCCTTATAACTACACCGCCACTGTAACAGTCCGATTTTTTGTTAGATTTATTTTAATTGTTTTATGTGTGTTTTAATTATGCTCGTATGTGATTAATTGTCTACTTGTGTATTTTGATGAGTTTAGTGTTAGAAGGGTATTTTGGTCATTTTGTGGGCAATGGTAAATTAGTAATTTTACATATAGAATATTTTAGTGGTTTGAGTGAGAATAGTTATTGTTACTAAGTGACTAGAAAGTGGGGTAATTAATTAAGAGCCGGTGAGTAATTGTTATTTTTACCGTTACGCGGGTAGAAACTTTGTGAATTGTTTAGTGAGTGAGTTGAGTCCATTAAGATATTAAGGGTTAAGCCCAATAGTGATGAGCCTATTTAAACTCTATTCTTTGAGGAAATTAGGTCACGTAGAATCATTTGCTCATTTTCACAAAACATTTCAAGAGAGGTAGAGAGAGAAAGAGTTAGAAATAGGATTTTGAAGAGAGAAGAACTTGGAGAGCAAGAAGAGGGTAGAGACTCAAGGGATTGGAGCTAAAGTGAAGCCTTAGCTTAGATTTGTGAAGATCTGAGGTAAGGGGGCTAGTTTTCATTCATAATCTTCTTGTATAATCTCTTTTCTACTTCTACCCATAAGCGCTTATTTTTAAAAATTGATTATTATGATGTTAATTGGTGAAATTTGTGCTTATGCTTTGATGTAATATTTGGGTATGATAGTTTGATGATAATTAAGTTGTTGCTGATGAAATTACATGCTCAAGATGTGTATATATGTATACTTATGTTTTCACTCAAAATTGATAAATATAGTGTTGTTGTTAATGAATTGTTGATGAATTCATGATCGATTGTTGTTATTGCTGTTATGAGATGTTGTTGGTGGTGATTGATGTCATGGGTAATCATAATCATAGAGCTTGCTATGAATTTGTGTTGTTCTTGAGAATTTTCATGAAAATTGGGTCAAATGATGAATTTTGTTGGTATGATGTTTTGGTTCAAGTTTTATATGGATTTAAGTGTCTTTTTATGTCTATAAACGTTTGGACAAACATTGGGAACAAAATTTGGGCATTGGAGATAAAAAATTGGGATTTTGGGGTGAAAATGGAGTTTTTCCCGAGAGCTACCTGTCATAGCTCGCCATGGTGAGTAATCTGGTGGCCATGGCGAGTGCAATAGATGTCTAATAGGAGTTGAAGATGTATGAATGATTAATAGGAGTTGAATGTGATGTTTATCATGGTATGGTGTATTTTCTCCCTTACTTTGATTATGAGAAATGGTATGAAATTGTTGAATTATATGATTTAGTTGATTTTGGTGAATACATATATGTTAATTGATGGTGATATTGTTGGTGAATGCATATATGTTAATTGATGGTGATATTGTCGGTGGATGCATATATGTTGGTGATTTGTTGTTGAACTTATGCATAGTGTGTCATAGGTTCATGCATCATATGTTGTCGGATATTTATATCTAGGTGAGGTGATCGAATACTTTGTATTCAAATGTTGGTGACCAAATACCTTGTATTCAAATGTTGGTGATATGATGTTCAGTTGGCATCTTAGGGTGACGACCTTGTTGGTGACAGTACCGCATGCATATAGGTGTCATGTATTGGTGCATTGTACATGAGTCTTAACTGTCTATGTGCTTGGTGTATTTATGCATTGGTGAGATTGGTGAATGTTGTAATTATGTAGATTGGTGTTATGTACATTTGTGGACCTCGTTGATGGTTGAAAATAATTGAACTATGTTCTAATTACATGTCTTATTCGTTTGTGCTTATACACTTGGTGAATCTATTTGATGATAATTCGGTTGAATAATTTGAATTGAGTTATCCATTATGTAATTAATTGGAATGCTTATCTTTTCAAATTATTTATGTTGATTATGATTGATGTGAAGCTAACCCCAATGGTTTTGACCACCTACCTGTTTGTATGAATGGGTAGATGGAGTGCAAGAGTAGTTTGCTTGTTTGGTGAGTGCTCGAGGATAACGGGAGCTTCCTCTATTTATTTGTTCGATGTCTTAGATTAAGCTCTGATCTAGGATGTCAGTCGCTATCTTTGTTTTGGATTATGTTGTTGAGATTTTACCCATATGTCGGGATTTGGAGATTTTATTTGGTGATGTTTTTATGACATGTTTATTCTGGAGATGTATGATATATATGTATATCCGTTGCATAGCTGTTTGAATGCGTGTTATATTTTAGTGAACTTTTGTAGACGTGACGTCTATTTCTTGAATAATTGCATTATTCATGTGTTTTATCGCTTTAATAGAAATAGGGCGTTACATCCACCACCTCTGCCACCACCCCTGCCACCCTTAGTAGCTCTCTGACGACGGTAAACCTTCCTGTCATGCACCTCTTTCAACATATCCTCCAAATGATGTCATGCCTCAGTCCCTCGCGGCACCTGACCATTGGACATCACATCATAGACATGGTCTGTGATGCGGCTTATCCTTCCGCTAAACTATAAGTACCCAAGCTCTCCATCCTCCTGAGCAGCTTGCACATCAAGGACCTCATGCTCCGGTGGCCTCGACACCGGTATCGGCATGTCAGGAAGAATCATGTGTGGATGAGAATGGTGATAAAACCACTTGATGTATCCCTCTGCTGCCTCCACACAATGAGCTGCACGCTGCCCCAATTGCTCAGGTGTCAGTGTATGATCAAGTGCACGCTCAAAGCGGTTTGAGATCTCTGCCAAATTAGTCATAAGAGGTGCACTCTCAGCGGGATGTGGAGGGATGGTCAAAACCAGATAGTGGATACCGATCCTCCCGATATCTTGCACAGACATCCTTGGCTCCCATACCTTGAAAGTGATGATACACCCAAGTCTGCATCAATGACAACCACATATAAATATACAAACCATAAACACTTACATTTTAAAAAATAAAACATAATTTTAAATTTATACCTGCAACAAAGTTAGGTATCCGGCAACCTGACCGCAGTTCCAACGTGCAGCATTGTTGAGCTCCCTATACAAGTGAGCTAGTGCCGCAACTCCCCATGAATAACCAACAACAAGATCAAGGTCTCTAAAGTACCTCAGGTAGACAACATCCACAACATTCTGGCTCTTGTCAGTGAAGATTGTGATCCCCACCAAGTATAGCAAATATATGCGGACAGCCTGGTCCCGCAACCTCCGCACCTCCTCAGTCACACCACCATGCTCAGTCTCCAACTCCAACTGCTCCTTCATACGCTGCTTGAAAATCTTTTGTAAGTAGCCAAATTGGCAATGTGCAACTTTGGTCTTATCCACCTCAACAAGAGCATCACGTAGATCAGACCCCAAGTACGTCACCATCCATTCCACTGCCTCGTCCCGTGATATGAACCTGTGGGGCAGAAGCATGCCGTCAATGGGGAGATGCAGCAAATAGGACACATTATCAAGTGTCACTGTCATCTCCCTAAGCGGAAGGTGGAAGCTCGAAGTGTCCTCGTGCCACCTCTCCACAAAGACACAAATCAGACCGTGGTCAATCATGTTGTAGCTGGTATCCTGAAGCCAAGAAAGACCGGGGCCCTGCAATCTGTCTTCCCACCACCGTTCAGCCATGATAAGGGTGGTATCTTCATTATGCATCACTTCTATCTTTTTTCCGTTGGTGATGCATTTTAAATTGCCATGCCACTGCAAATGATTAAAAACAATACCTAAACATTAGTTTACACTCACGGCTTCACAAATAGGCAGTTTAACAATTTAACAGTACATAAACAGGAAGTTTCACAAATATCAACATCATTTTCACACAAATTAACAACATATTAAAGTGAGTTTAACATTAATAAATACCTCGCCATCAGCCGCTTTCTTGGCCACGTGCACATGGTACCTCCACAGCAGGCCAATGTCATGTGGGCCACCGAGATAGTCATCAAGTGGCTCAGGATCCACCACACGCGACTTCCTCCTCTGCCTTCGCTGCGGCTGCACGTCTTCCATATCCTCGTCCATTGCCTGAAGCTCCTCCTCAAGGTCCTGCTCCTCCATATGCTGCACTTCCACGACATCTTCCATATACTCTTGCTCATGCTGGTCCGGCTGATGCTCGACATTAGGCTCGACATCAGCATGACGTCCTTTGGTACCACCCCGACACCTTGGAACAACATCTTCCTCCTCCATCCGTTGGGTACACTTTCTCATACGGGAAGCATGCCTGCCTCCCTTATGCGTCGAGTGGATGATGAACATTCTGTAACACGCACACAACACAATCAACACAAAACAGACGCTGAAAAACATATTTTGGGTGTTTCCGAATTTTTTTTCCGGATGGTAACAATCCAGTCCGGAAAACGAATTTCGGATTGTTTCAGTGCAGAAGAAAAAAAAAGAAACCAATTACTTGCATGCATAGAAAAATCGAACTAACCTTCCATGTAATGTTTACCAACGATTGAAATGCGGTCCGTTTGAGCAAAATTTCACCAATTTTGGTTGGATTTTTGTAGTTCGGATTTTGGGATTAGAGGGAGAGAGAAACAAAGTAAAAAGTGAAACTGTAAAAATGGGGGGTGAACTTCCTTTTATACTACAAATTCGTCCGGAATATGTAATCCAGGCCACGTTTTACATTTTTGGATTCTTTATTCCGGAGGACAAATTGATAATTTTTGCAGGGCGCGTGAGAAGGGCATAGGGTGGGAAAAGTAATACTCTTAAACTTATGTCACCCAACCCATTACACATAGAAACTCAATTAGATATTTTATTGAATGACATGTTTTTTATGAGTAAATAGGCAATTACTCCCCTAAAATTGTAAGTTTCGTTAATTACCCCCTGAAATTGCACAACGTTAATCAATTTACCCCCTCCGTCAAATTCTTCTGTTAGTCAACGTGATGTTTTGCAATTACCCCCCCTGAAGTTTTGCACTTATGTGCAAAGTGCCTCCGAACTTAAAAATTTATATATATATTTTTTATCCTTGTCTCAAAAGATATTAAAGGCAAACACTTGATGGTTAACTTTAATACATTAAGTTCTACAATCTTGACTTTTTATTTTTTTTTGAAAAAACTCATGTATTTTATTAACAAACTATTCAACCTAGAAGGTGTAGCATGAATAAGAACATGAGTACAAAACCTAGAAGGTGTACCATAAATAAGAACATGAGTACAAAACCGAACAACAAAATAAACTACTTATCTTGGCTTATTTGATTATGCAAAAGATTGACCCGTTAGTTGTTTTTATAATCCCATTAATCATCAAAGAAATTAAAAGAAACGCTAAAAAAAAGCAAGAGGTACTTGCAACATTTTGTTAACATTGTATGCTATGTTCCTTTGTTTTGTCTTCTATAAACTTCCTATGTTTCTTTTGTTTTATAATTTTCTTTTGAAGAATAAAATGGATGGAAATTCATCATGTGCTTCATGCAAGCTTATGAGACGCAGATGGAAAAAAGATTGCACCTTTGCCTCCTTATTATTTTTTTTTTTTTATGACTAATGGGATTATAAAAACAATTAGTGGATCAATCATTTGCATAATCAAATAAGCTAAGATTAGTTGTTTAGTTTGTTGTTCATATTTGTACTCATGTTCTTATTTATGGTACACCACCTTCTAGGTTGAATAGTTTGTTAATAAAATACATGGGTTTTTTCAAAAAAATAAAAAGTCAAGATTGTAGAGCTTAAAATATTAAAGTTAACCGTTAAGTATTTGCCTTTAATATCTTTTGAGATAAGGATAAGAAAAAAAAAATATAAATTTTTAAGTTTGGGGGACATTTTGCACATAAGTGCAAAACTTCAAGAGATATTTGTAAAATGTCATGTTGACTAACAGAAGAATTTGACGGAGGGGGTAAATTGATTAACGTTGTGCAATTTCAGGGGGTAATTAAAGTTTTGTTAATTTTAGAAGGATAATTGACGAAACTTACAATTTTTTTTATGGAGGGTAATTATCTATTTACTCGTTTTTTTATTGTTAAGTTTCTTCTTTGCTCAATTTTAAAAAACAAAAGTTTCTTCTTTCCTTTTTATTTCGAAAATGTATTTATATACTTTTATTTGATTTCACTTTGCTCATTGTGCGGACTTGGACAACCAGCAAGCCCGGAAAATGTCCCCGGCCGGTAATCTGCGGTGGCTCTGCCGCCTCATCGACGAATCTCACAGTCCCTACACAGTCTGTTTCACTGTTCTGACATTCATCTCTATACTATTTCATTTCTTAACCAATCCTTTAAACCAAACCTCCTTTCCATTTTACTTCAGGAATCACACGCGTTCGTTTCAACGAGCAAAGAGAACGAGAAACAAATTCTAATCGCTTCTTCTCAGGTTATTCTCGTCTTCAAATTCACTTCAATCTTCCATAATTTCTCTATTTATTTATAATTTATTTGTTTCTCGAATTTTGATTGAAGGTCACGAGAAAAATACAGTTGCGGATTCATGAATTTGATTCTGCTTCGAACAAAGAGGAATTGTGCGGTTCAGAGCAGCATTGTTCCGTTCATCAATGTCTTTCCAAAATTGTGACCAAAATGGTGAGTTTTTGAATAAGTTATTTCATTGGGATGCTTTCTATGTAAAGTTCTCTTGAATGTTACTTATTTGTATTGTTTTATGTGCCAGGTGAATTTGTTAACTGTTAAGAGTGAATTTGTTCAACATGTTGCTGTTAATGCTCTTGTTTTAATTTCAGAGTTCGTGTCTACTACGGTATGATGAATTAATACGTCCGATTCTTTTTACAAATTGGTTTTTATTTACTTGTCATTTTCAAATTCAATACAACATCGATACCGGCACACACACATCAACACCGGTGATAAGTTGAGATAATATCATTAAGTGTTTGTTGCAGAGAGAGAAATCAGTGGAATGTGATTATAAATAATCTATGATGCACAAACACGGATACTTGACACGACACTGACACAAACACATCAACACATGCGGTAATTTGAGAAAATGAATTAATTGAATGTCATCACATGTGTAAGTGTCGTGTTGGGCACTAAACACACTTTTGATTAGAGGTGTTGGTGCTACAAAGTAAATAATTAAGGGTATTATAGGAAAAAGACAAGTAATTCCATCAAAAGTATCAAATTTATTAGTTTTATTTGATATGTGTAAAAAAACCTAAAACGAGAACTAAAAAGGAATGGAGGGAGTAGTGGTTTTACCAAGTTTAGGTTAATATGTTATGCGTAGTTTATGATTCCCTGTGATGATTTGCAGGGGAACAATTGGGGTGAATTCATTCATTTGTTGTGCTGTTCATTGGAAATGGCTTTAACTAGAATGCTCTCATGTTCGTCTGAAAATAATAACTTGGATTCGCCTGATGTTGATTTCATGCTGCAACATGGGCTGAGGAACTGTGATTGGTCGACTGTGGCTGGTATCGTTAAAGCGCTGCGTGTTATATGTAAACATTTGAAGGAGGACTATGATGATGGACTTGTCAAAGTGTACTATGACTCTGTTAATCCTTGTCTTTTGAGAATGCCTTGGAATTCGTTGGACGAGTGTTGGAGTTGTGACAACGGTAGTATGAAGAAATGTTTCTCCGTGAATGAACTGCATCTCAACAATTTGGGTTCTATGGATCCTGGAATCAGATTTCTTGGAACTTTTTTACAGTTACTATGCACTTTGGTTGACCGGAATAATTTTGAGGAAACTGAGTGTGATTCTGCCAGCAAGCATCCACTTTTTGTCACAGTAGTGAATCTTATACCTAGACTTGTGAAGTGGTGTCTCCCCAGGAAAGAAGATAATGTTGAGACTTGCATCATCCATTACATGAAACATAAATTGCTGGTATGGTTCTTACACTTGTTCACGAACTTAAGAGTACTTAATTTATCATCACATGCAGGATTGAATGTAAACAGTGATCATTGTTTCCACTTTAAGTTTTATGAAGAAAAAAAAGGTTATCATTAGTATAAAAATTGCTTTTGTCATTTTGTGGTATACAAACAAAAATATATTTTTATTGCTGATGTTTTAGTGTTGGCGATCTCAAATATCAACAGTTGGTCACATATTGGTTAAATTAGGGTGTTCATAGTTAGTTAGTATTAGCAAAGGAGTTCAGCTTAAATAGGAGAAGGGAGTGGAGTGGAAAATACTTAGCAACGGGAAAAAGAGTAAGTGAGTTGGTTGTATGGGGAAACCCTTTTAAGAGATTTTTCTCCTTTTCTGATTGATATTCTTCAATTCATCAATAAACAATTTGGTGTTTTTATTCTTTCTGTCTTTCATACGATTAATTTGTTTGCATTTCTGTGTAACATTGTCAAAGCTTGACAAAAATATTCCATCTTAATCTCAAACCTAATTTAGTGCTTGAGTTTTTTTTTTCTTTCATCAAACATTTAGTACCTGAGCTGATATATTGTGTTAGTGAATTATACATTATCCGTGTCATTAGATGAGACTTGTAATAACGGTATTCTATTTGTCCTAGATTCTTAGTATACATAGAACTATAGAAGTACAAGGCAAGTTTTATGTAACACAATTATTTGGAGTTTCATTCAATATACTCTCTGTCTCTTTTCCATTTGACATCTAAACACTAAATTTTCATCATTATGTGTAGTCTTCAGCTATATACCAATGGTAGAGTATATAGCTGCATGTTTGTCGTCAGGATATGGAAGGAGACATGTGGCACCAATTAATGCAACTATAGGGATAGGAGTGTCTTTTCTTTTGAGTTGTTTGTGAATAGATGATTTTTTTATGATTCATTAGATTTACTTTGAGAACTTATAAAAAATACTATAAATGAATGAGTGGATATTGGTTGATGAGTTCTGGAGATGTATGTATGCCATTGGCAAATAATAGATATTTAGTAATGCTGATAAATAAGAGAAACCCTGCTGAATTTTTGGCAGCTTTGTAATTTATTTCCTAGACTATCCTGGTGTGGTACTACTGTACTAGGTGTTGGATGGCAGGCTGAAAATGTGTTCGTTGGTATTAGCCGGTGTGCTGGCCATGACCTTGAGGCTGTTACTAAGTTAGCCTGTAGTACATAGCTGCACCTGTTGTCCTCGGGATATAGAGAAGACACGTGGGACCAATGAAACATAGTTGCATTAGCTATTCTATTTAATGTGTCATGGTATATATTTGCCAAAATCAATATCTAATGACTTGTCTACATGGCTAGTATTGAAATTTAGCAAATATTTTTTGTTCAACCTTGGCTCTACCGAGTTGATCCAACTCCAACGAACCTAATTCAACCATCCTTCACTCTTAAGTAATTTTAAACATTCTGATTTGTCAATTTGTCACTTGATTTTGAACTTGTTATTCTCGTTTTGTCTTCTAAATTGTAAACCTATCACACGATCTGTGGATTTGTCCATCAATTTTGATTGAAATGCTATATTTACATATTTTTATCTGGTCCAGTCTAGCCTGGAAACCCATCTTACTTCAACTTAGAAGTATAAAGTGTTGAATATTTACTATGCACATAGTTTTGTTTAGATATTATGTTAACTGTTTTAAGTATTATTTTTGTATTAAGTAAACTCTTAAAACTTCGCGTGCTGAGCGTACGGAGATTCATGAGTTTATCTAGACTATTGAGTTTGACAATCTTGCTCCTATGAAGTGAACTCTTCAAACCAATTACCTTCTTCTCTGCAGATTCTGATGATCAGGCTTAGCTCACTCTCGTGTTTGGACTGTTCAGACTATTTTTCTTGGCTTGAAATCCTTCATAACCACTTTCAAGAGCTTCTGCTACAACCTTTAACTCAATTTATGTCTGATCAAGGTGATTGTCTGGAAGGCTCTCCATTTTTGTCGAGTTTGTCCGATGGAGAAGCATATGGGGTACCTTCCAGCCACCTACAGAGACAAGCTATTTTCCTCTTACTGGATTGTTCTGTCAATTTGATCAGTCAAAGAGGATCAATGGAAAACCAAAGTGATTGTTCGACTTTGAGCTCATTATTTACCAACAACCCAGATACTGAGCTTGACCACTTACACAGAAAAAAGGGATTACTAGAGCTTTACAAGTGGATTCAAAACCACCTTCCAAATGAGGTCTCTATCAACTATGAAATGCACCCGGAGATATGTATAAACTTCATGTCATCTTTTCTCCAGCTATATATTCGCGAGGTTTGTCTAATTGCCCTTTTCTTGATGTTTATGCACATCAGTTTATGGGTTTGAATCTTGTCTGGCATGGCCATTGTCTTCAAAACAGTTCATGATTCTGAAAATTTAGCTTTCAAAAACTCTGGGGTCATATGAATGTTTGATAAGGATGATGACTCTGACATGTCTGGCTGGGTGATCTTGTACTGGAAACTGTGAAGCATGAAAACTTTTTAAAGTGAAACTGCTGTTTTCATGTTGGAATACTTCAAATTTTAATGGGATTTTGGAATGTCTGTACCCATGCTTCTTAGGTTGAAAATATATTTGCAAACCTGGGTCATTAATGAGAGTCCTCCAGAGTCTTTCTTGTTTTCCTTTAGCCAAATAGTTTTAAGTCTCTTGAGAACATCTTGTTTCATTGAGGTTATTTAACACTTGAATGGCAGGATGATCTATTGTTTGAAGTGCTTTTGCAATTGCTTAGCATATCATCTTGTCTCCAGCAACTGTAAGCAAGTGTGTTTAATCTTTTATTTTTGTTAGTAAGTGCTTAATGGAAAGATTCACTGCTACAATAATGAGATTTCAATTATGTAGGTCTGGAAGAAGAGATGCTGCATATCAGGATGTAAAGAGAGATTTTCCTTTTGATCTGTCAGACATTTTTAATCCCGTGTACCTTTTTCATCTGTTTCTTTCAGAGGCTAGTATTATACTTCCATAGTACATGACTTACATGCAGATAGGAAAATTCATTATCCATTACATTATTTTTATTTAAAAATAAAAACTTATTGATTATCTTATTCTTTACTTACGCAGATACATTATGATCATCAAGTGCTACTTGACTATCTCATTTCAAAAGATACTGGAATAAGCTGTGCTAAATATCTTCTAAGGCATGTTATATTAACTATTATGGACCGCAAAATTTCCCTTAATGAGTTTGTGATTATAAATTAGCAGGGAAAGTTATTAACCAGATCTAGTTAGTGACTATTTTTCTGCGATATATTTGGAGCATGTCTTATTTTCACTTGTGATGTTTTTAATTTTATGGTTATTGTGTTTCATCTATGATTCATGTTGAAGACAAATCTTGTCAGCCTCACAATTTATAAATGGTTTCAAACACCAATTTCTATTTCCTTTATTCGATTGTGGAGGAGAAGTTCAGAGTTTAAAACCCGTTGTGTGCATGACTAGTTTAACGTCAAGAGCGAAACAATTAAAGAAAGAAAATTACTAATTAAGTTGTGAATTGTGGTTGTAGCACTTACCTTGACTCTTATTACTATTTGAAAATTGGTATTTACATTTTCTCTTTTGCACGTTTGTTCGCAGATGCATGCATTTGATATGCAACTCATGGAAATTATTTGTGGAATTTCCATTATCTGGAGAATTTTTAAATCAATCATCTTGCAAGAGAAGAAAACTTTTAGGGGATGGCATACAGTTTGTTGCAGATGGAACACTTTCTTCAGTTGACAAAAATGGAAGTATCTTATTGCATATCAAGAATTTTAAGGAAGACAGTAAATATGACTTAAAGCACCGTAACATTGAACAATTTAAGAAAGCTGCAGAATGTTTACTATCTTTGAACAATTCCATTGGAAATCTTCATCAAAAGAGCCTGTTTCCATATAACCCCGAAGTTCTTCTGAGACGGTACATTGCTTAACAATGATTTATTTCTTGTACACCTTCCACAAATAGTAATGAACTAATTTCTTGTAGTCTAAGAAGATTTCAAGAGTTATGCTGCCAGGAAAAGGGATTTGACGGACAGAAAGTTGAGTAATTACCCAAACTGCTTGAATCTTGTATAACCCTGGAAGCTTGGCTATCTCATGATTATTAATGGTAATAGAACTGCATATTTGGTGAGTAGGCCATTCATCTTGAGTGTTTTCAAAATGTTATGCATACCAGAATTTATTTTGTTGTCATGCTCAAATGTCAGTTTGCTGATTGAATAGGACACTTGTTGAAAACAGGTAGTCGTAGCAATGATGGACAGAAAGGAGTGAAATGGCTGCTTGCAGTGTCTCCATATAATCTTGGGTCACTACACATGTTTGAGTTTTTGATGGATCAGTTGATCGATACTTACATGCCATCTTTGAAGAGAGTCGGGTGAGTGATAGCACGGATGTCGGGTACATAGAATCTGAAATAGCGGAGTATAGTCATATTACTGTTTCCATTCTTGAAGGTACTAGTCCATTCACTTGGAACTGCAGCATGATCTTTTCTTGGGAACCTTTTGTAATATATCCTATTAGTAATTTAAGTTAACATGTTTTAGGGTGAGCAATGCTCTAATTCGTTGGAGATTAATCCAACGACCGCTCCCTAGCTGGAGGGGTTGCAGTGTGCATAGCCAAGAGAAGAGGATTCAAGTCTGAAAGATTAGTCACATGCTTTTTTAAGGTTCAATGGTCTAATCGTCATTAAACCATAGGTAAACATGTATTAATTAAATAGAACCAGTATGAGTTATGATCCACTTTCTTCAAGAGTTATTCTTGCTAAAATTGCTCTGTTGAATAACTAACTACTTGTAGACACCAAGTTTCATCAATTCAATCACTAAATTATTAGTTTTTTGAGTAGCTAAGTCTGCAAATTTTCATAAATTTTAAAATAATTTGAGACCTTGTCAATTAATTTTATTTTAGCATATATTATAACTTTTAAAATTAAAGTAAATGTTAGCTTTAAAATTAGTTCTAAAATACTTCTATGAGGAATTTACTTAATTTCTTAAAATTAATTTAACTGGACCAGTTCTGGCTGAAAACTTGGTATACTTTATCCACTCAATTATGATGCAGGTGACTTTATTAACAAAAGGATTATCCCTACTTGTTTAGAAAGAAAAAAAGGATTATCCCAACCAACCATCTCATGATATTCTATTATTCCATATCATTAAGCCACCTGTAACAGAATAAAAAAATAATGATTCCTTTAGCCACTTGTGACAATTCTCATTGGTATTAATCTTATATAGAAGTACTAACACTACACTCTAATATAATTTTCTCAACCTACATTCTTGTATTTGTTGAAATTCATGAGTCCCACTAAATCTTATAGGTCTCACATAATATTAGTGAGACATGTAGATAGAATTTTCAACCATTAAAGATTGTGTGTTGCTAACATAATTTTAATATTATATTAATCCTTCTTAAATTAATACCAATTAGCTACCTAGCTAATTAATTTTGACATATCCTAGCTAACTAAAGCATACATTTCTGATTTGGTGGTATTGGCTTGAGATTTGAGAGGGTGCTCCTCTTTGAGGTCTCAGATTCGATTCTCCCCGATATTAATTTAGGTGGGTTAATTTAGCTTCTTAAAAAAAGAAGCTAAAGCACACTTTTTTTTAATTTTTTTTTATTGAGTACCTTCTAAAATACCAAGGATCTGACTACACTTTCAAAAATAGTAGAAACTAAGTTACATTTACACGTAACCCAAATTATTAAACAATATATTTCTAAAATTTATAAAGATTGTATGCATGAAAAAACACAAGTTGCAAGCCAACTTTACAATAAAGTTTCTCACAATTTCAAACATGCTGATTCCTTTATGTCGGACAAAAGTAAAATTCAAATCCAACAAATTAAGCTAAACCAAGAATACTTCATTAATTCATGCGTATTTTAAAGCTATCTGATCGAGAGAATCACATAGTGCTTGTGGCCTGCAAATCATAGCCATATGATCTGCCTCTTTGATCTCATATACATCATTAATCCCAGCATTCTGGATCATCCAGTGTTGAAATTTCAATGGAATCCCAAGGTCTTCATTGCAAACAATAAAAGCACGTGGCACTGACCCATAACCCTGTTTAGAGAAGTTATCTTGCTGAGTCAAGTCTTCCATAAAAAGGGACCCTGACCTCAATAAAGTCTTGGCCAATTCAAGATCCTGCCAAATCCAATAGTATTTTGTTATTATTATTATCATTATTGTGCTCCTTTTTTTTGCAAACTTCAAATAAATGATTGACTTTATGTGAAGGCTAATGTGTCATATTTTAGCATGCATTAGTTTAACATATAGTACTAGTATGAGACAAGGAGTTGTTTTTAATTTAACGTGTAGTTACCTCAGTGGAGGAGTGTTGATAGAGCTTATTGGACAAGAATTTTGGACCAAAGAACATTGATGTCTTGTTTCCACACTGGCAGAATTCAGTGTCCAACCATTCAGCCGCCGGGGTACTCTCAATATACTGTTAAAGTTTATACAAAAAAATAAGATTAATAATGGTTAAGATAATCACTCCCTCAATTCCATATCTCTTCAATAATTAATGTTTAATTGAATTTTTAAACGACTAGTAACTAAGAACACAAGTTTTTTTTTTACAAAAGGAACACAAGTTTTTTAAAACAATTAAGTAAACTGGATCACAAGTTTTCTCGAAATGTGACAATTAAAAAGTAATGAAGGAGCATGTATTTAGACAAATCAATACTCCCTCCGTCCCAAAATGTATGACGTTTTGGGCATTTCACACATATTAAGAAATGCAATTAATATTGTGTGGAAAAAATATATTATGAGTTGTTTTACAAAATTGTCTTTAATAAATAATATGGGAAAGATAAATGAAAGAATTGAAAGAAGAGAGAGTAATAAATAGTTAAGGTTATAATAGGAAAAGTAACATTAATGTTGCATTGGTATTGTAAAGCGACATATAATTTGGGACAAATTTTTTCTCTAAAGCGACATACAATTTGGGACGGAGGGAGTAATTAATGTTGAATTGAAATATAAAACGACAAGTAAGTAGGACTATTTGCGTGCATACGTTGTGACTTGAATTCAAGTCTCAAATTCCACAATCGCTATGTTATACATAAATTTTATTGCAAATTCTCATCGATGTTGGTCATTCTCCAAACTTTACATGGGAGTGTGTCTATCCTAATCTAAACTTTGTTCTAAAAAATGAACTACAAATTCAAATTAAGAGGAATACTTGCTTTGTCACAATCATAAGTAATTTTTCTTTGGCGCACACATAAAGGATAAAAAATAATAAAAGAATGACTTAAATAATGTGTTATTTTACATAATTAAATAACATGTGTTTTTATATGTATATACCTAAATAAATTTTATTTGTGGTTGTGACCGGTAGAGTGTATAATATCTCAACTGATTTTAATTAAAAGATAAAAAGTTCGAGGTGCTGAATGTAAACCCGAACGAGTGAATAAATATTAATATAAAAACTAACTATTAACATCTATTATTTAAAAAAAAACGTGAGGAAGAGTTAAATTCTTGATACTTTTGGAAACGATAGGTAAGTGGAGAGAGTAATTTTGAAAGAAACTGATGCCTAAAGGTAAACTGTGGAGTAATACACATTTGTTGGATAGCGATAATTCAAGGTGCCAACAAAACTTTCCAGTTTCGGTACCATTTTATTGTAAAGGACAAATAAATTACTACTACAAGAAACATGTAATAAAACATAAAAAAGGGGGGGAAAATATATTTTAAGGGCAGATGAACATGTAATAGAACAGGGAAAAAAAGTGTCAACAAGTTCTAGCCCACCGACAAAAATGCTAAATAGTTAGATCGAATCGAATGTCATGATTAGAATTTGAACTCCGATATCTTTTTAAGTGTCCTGAGACACTCTGTAAATATTCTTTAAAAAACCAGATACTTTAATTTTCAATACATTTAGTATACAAAATTTCATAAAAACTATTCTGATGCAATCGTTATTTTCCATATAGAAATCATATTTGTGATTTTTAATTTTTTTTTTGATGGAATGAAACTAGAAAAATGTTGTCAAAGATTAGAAACAAACCTTTTCCATGACATAAGAAGCATTGTGTTGAATGTCCGGCATAAAAGCAGTTAAGAAAACACCAACAGCAACCTTTTCTGGAAATTGTTCCATTGCAAGAGCTATGTTAAGTCCTCCAAGACTATGACCCACAAGAATCACCTTTTCATTTGGTGGAATTGTTGCCATTAACTTCAACAATGGTTCAGAGTATTCTGAAATTGTATCAACATCTTCAAGTTTCTTCAAGTTGGTTCCAGAAGCTGAAAGGTCAAGTACTGTGACCACATGACCAGCAGATTCTAAACGTGGTTTGACCTTATACCAACTCCAAGCACCATGGCAAGCACCATGTACAAGAACATAATGCTTCCTAGCAATTAAATGTTGTGCACTCATAATGATTATTGTTGTTGTGGTCTAAAAAATTGTTGCTTAATATTGTTTTCCCCACCCTTATCCTAGAGTATATATAGACAATAAAAGAAGAAAAGTCAAGACATTGGTCGATATTGGCATATGTTGACAAAACATGTTGCGTTCACAAGTTTGAGTTAGAAGTACGGTTATAAGGTTCAGGCATGTAACCGATGAAATTTGTAACATTCTAATATTCCTGCAACCATTTTGATACGACAATTTTCTCTCATACTTTTATTATATTCTTATTCTCTCTTTTCATCTTTCTCTCTACAATGTTTTTGACAAATAAGAAAAGAGAATAAAAAAGTTATCACAAAATAGTTATACAAATATCATTAATCAAAATTAATTGAGACAATAATGATATTACTTTAATCTTTGGTTATGATTCTTAAAAGTCAATTATTGATGAAATAATTGATTTGTAACCGTTAGAAATTTAAGAGGATTGAATCTCATGCATTGATACTGAAACTTGATGGATGTCTCAGATTAAATGAAACTAACTATAAATTTTCTGCTCAAGTTAACATAATATTTTCCATCTTTACAAGTGTCTTAGAAAAGAGGAGAAAAACTAAATTGTGTCAGTTTTTTCTATCATGACTTCCTCATCAAATCAATGTATGCGAAAATCATAAACTTTTGAGATCTCTAATCTATGATCTTGTAAACTCGTTGAAAGAAGTTCAATCCTCTTGAAGATTTTATGAAAGTATATATATTCAGTGCATCGAGAATTGAAATGTTGACTTTATTAAAGAATGATTATTTAAATTAGAATGCTTAAAAAGTACGTTATAAATATTGATTAGCAAGAAAACAAAGAGGATGAGGAAGAAAAAGAAAAATACTCTCTCCGTTTCAAAATAAGTGTCGTTTAGTTAATTGCACACAAATTAAGAAATTGAATGAAATAATCATTAGACATAACGCTTTTACTAAACTGCCCAAGAAAAAGACAAACTTAAAGTTGTATTGAAAATTGTGCGAGAGAAAAGTTGGAGTATTTATTGAGGTTAAAGTTGGGAGAAAATAATTAAAGTTGTATTGAAAATGTAAAGTGACATTCATTTTAAAACAATTTTTTTTTTTGCTAAAGTGACATTCATTATGAAACAGGGGGAGTATAAAATAAGAAAGTCAAGATGATAGGAAAAACAATGCATTTGACCGAAGCTAATCCAATAATTTTGGTTGAAATTTGTTAAGTTGATAGGTAGTTGAGTAAACTTATTTTCTTGTAACTTGTTTGTTACCTTCACCGTTAACTCATTATTGTTTTCCATTTTCTCCACTTTTAAGATTTTAGACAAAAAAATGCAATTTTTATTTATTTATAAAAACTAGTTAATTTTCTGTCAAAAAAAAATTGTCAATTATCAATGGCATAACCATCAGTTTACATAGATGTGTCACATGTATAGTTGACTGTCATGTCATAAGGATTAACATTCAAAACAAACGAAAGAGGTAATTGACTAACGTTTGACAATTTCATTGTGGTTTTTGAAGTTTCTTAAAAGTCCGAAAAGTTTTCGAAGAAATTACAGTTTCAGTTTTTTTTTTTTTTCCTA
>Ga0228710_1001723_pt1 | contig 33409 bp, 16 predicted proteins | sample MedpolnodulmetaG_FD_177995 | JGI IMG/M metagenome (GOLD analysis project Ga0228710, IMG submission 177995) | Root nodule microbial communities from Medicago polymorpha collected in Santa Monica, California, United States - pink nodules | ecosystem: Host-associated > Plants > Roots > Nodule... | reverse complement strand
TGTTCTAGACATGGAACTTAGGTTGGTAATCACTTTGGATATTGGAACTTAAAGCTTTTGTATCATTGTATAGTGCGAGACATCGACGATACAACGATACAATCGACTATTGGACCGTTTAATAGTGTGAGACATCGACAATTAAATGATCCAATAGAAATCACGATATCATTTGAACACGAATGATGTTGTTGAGCAATACGTGATAATATCGATTGATAATTAGAATCCACAACCCAAATCCGAGAATACATACAAGTAAATTGATGAAGTTTAATCCCAGCACACTTATTTCCCTGTTAACTCTCGTCCCATTTATAAATTCTTAGTTTGATAGTTTATGAAACAACAAAATATCTGACAATCCTAGCTCAGAACGATATCAATTGTTGGACGGCTTAGAATATCGCACCAGTCCCTGTGGAGACGATAACAAAAATACTTACTTTTGATACAACATCACCACCACCACAACATCACCACCATCACCTCTTCACACCACCAACATCGAGACCTACATCACCACCAACACCGCCGTCACCTCCACACACCACCAACACCGTGGCCTACATCACCATTGTCACCTCCTCACACTACCAAAGTCGTTGTCTACATCACCACCATCACCTCTTCACACCACTATCACCTCTTTTGGGACAGATCGAAACAAAAACAAAATGGATTCGGACTGAACACCGCAGACACGAACAAAGAACCACCAAGAGGATAGCGTTACAAAGAACAGACCCGTTTAGAATCAACACAACATGCCGACGGCGCTACAGTGGCCATCAGAATCGAGCATCAACCATCGGACGCAAAAAACCGCCGCCGAGAGAACCGACACAAAAGGTGATGTGGATGGTTGGGCCATCTTCGCACCACCAAACTACCCTTTTTACATCTTGAAAGCTTGAGTTTGGATAAATGGGTTGAGTGGCGATGCAAAGATAGAGAGAGGTCAGAGAGAGTAAGGTTACTATATCTATCTATCTATTTATCTCTCTCTCTCGCGCACACACATTGTCTCTTCAATGAAATTTCACGAGTCTCTAGTATGTATTAACTCTTGATCTACATTCCAGTTTTACCATAACTTTATGATTCCTACTTGCTTTTCTTCAATCTAAAACTTAGGAATTTGATATTGTAGTTCTCCAATTCTATATTAATCCTTCCGTCAATCAACTGGCTTCATTTATCTCAACCCTTCAATCAATTTCAATGGATTTGATCTATTAGAGATTTAATAGTTTCGATCTACAAATCTTGATTTTGAATGAAAGCACGGGAGAACAAAAGCTTGGGATACAAAAGGTTGTCGATGCAATACATTTGACAATATGTGCATGAAGACTAACAAAGTGTATTTCCTTACATTGCATTTGACAATTTCCATTGACAATAGATCTCTGTTGATGCACTACAAAATACTTGAATTTGTGTGTTTGTGTTGAGTTTGGTTAATTGACAATATAACAATGATTAAGTGGTTTTAAGAATACAAGTTAAGGGACTTTTTTTTCCTTCATAGGGTTTCCACTTCTAAACATGAGAAATCAATGACTTTTGTCAACTTTTTTTTTTCCTACTTGTGTTTAGCTAAAACAAATGTGTGAGATTGATTAAGCCCTATTATATACACGATTTATTTACCAATTATAGTTTATGAAGTAACAATTGGAAGTAAATAAAGACAATGTTCTAAAGATGGAAGTAATAACTAAAGCAATGAAGAAGACATGTGATGGATTAACTTTGGTATAATGAATTTTCAAAGCGAAACCACTAACACAATCAACATGTGATATCACAAAGATCATTTTCCATTCCATTGTTTGATATTATAAATGAAAAGACATTTGAATTGCCATAGCCAATAAGAAAACTGATGGCATTAGAGAGACTATTAAGAGGGAGATGAAATTTGAAATTCAAATGATATAATGACAATTACCACACATTAAAGTCATGAAATATGGAAAGAAAGGAGAGAGAAATGGTGTGATTCACTATGATTTTATCGAAATTAAGCGTTACTACTATGGGAACATTCGCTTAACCTTTTTCTCCATTTCTTAACCAGATTTTCAATCCCGAAGTGATAGTTATGAGAAATTGAGCAAAAGAAACTCCATTTAATTGGCAGCAGCTTGCAATATTGTCTTGAGATCCATTCAATACAAAGATTTCTTCTAATTTTCCTATGCAACTCAGCAGAAGCCTTTGTTCTTGCTTTGTTATTTGTTCAAGCAATACATGGTTATATCTTACATTACATGCGATACATGGTTATATCTTACAATACATGCAAGTAGCATCACAATTCAAGACAAAGCTGAACCCAGTTGATATGAATCGCTAGTGTGTATCGATTTTAGACATGAATCTCATCAAGGTAAAACTTTGTGGCACACTCAAGGTGCTGGCTTTGGCCCTTTCTTCTATATTCCCAAACTGGATCATTCAAAGTAATATGCAAATTAAAAAGAGTTTAATTTTGATATACTGTCGGTATAAAAAGTTTCATACTGCTAACACATTACAGCTAAGATTGTTTATGGTTCGATTCAGGTAGAGAAACTGAAACATTATAAAATTTCTGCAAAACTGAACCGAACTGTTAATGGTTCACCCCAAATGGAACCAAACTGGCGTGATGGTTTGATTAACAGGTTCTGTGTTTCCAAACCAAACCAGAACTACTTTTACAGATAACTGAACTGTACATTTTCAAATTAAATTTAACCAGATTTCTATTATTAACTGATATTATGGATGTTAAAAGAAGAAGAAAAAAACTGAACCGAATATAATGACTTGAAAATCCAAACACCAAACTTACCGTATCTAAAAAGAATCGAACTCTAAAGTTCGTGTCACAGTTTAGGTTTTCGGTGCGGTTTAGTTCACTTTTTTTAAACACCCCTCATCACAACCAATCATTTGTGTTACTTTAGAAGTAGTTATGATTATGATTAAAGTTGACCTTTTTAATGATATGATGGTTATGATTGATTGAAAATGGAAACAAACTTACACTACAAGCACTATGCAGTCATATGAGCCAAAGAACAAAGCTAAAATGTTTGACTATAGTTTAATAAGTTTCATGCTTTTTGCAATGTGATTTGATTGACAGGGATGCTAAGATATGGAATAAAGTGTTTGATTGACTTATTTGGATTTATCTATTGACATAAACACTTGTTAAACGCCCAGAGAAACAGCTTACGAGCCATAAGCTGCTTTCATAAGCTACATTTGTGAGCTTACGGAAATAAGATGCAAACAACTTATCGATTTGCCACTAGCTGTTTTCATAAGCTCTCCCAAACAATCTCACAAATGTTTATGTCAGTAGATAAGTTCAACTAAGTCAATCCAAACAGACCTGATAGGTTTCATGATTTTAATTGTTAATACAAGGACCTAGTAAAGCACTAAAAGAGGAAGCATAGAGCCACTGTTCTGATTGAAACACTTCCTGCAGTGTTTCAAATGGATGAAATTTTGTATCAGCTCACTTTATAACTATGTCGGTTTGAACTGGTTGCTACTTGATAGTTCTTTACTAGGCAATGCACTTCACCGACACTTGATTTTCTCACTCTTGATGCCTATAATTATATTGTCGTAGTTCATCGTATGGAACTGTCAAAGCTTTGAATTTTGAATTGGTTCATACTTCATTGTGGTTGATAATATAGTTTATTGTTTTGAATTCTGCCTTGTGTCACCTAAGTTGTCTCTTATCTTTTCATAATTTCATAGTTTAAATGTTATGCTAATTGCCAAGTATAAAGTCTGTGATTGTAGCAATTTTGAATGAAACCACTTATACTTTATGTCAACTAGCTGCTTTAGGGTTTGTGTATTATATCTCACGAGTAACAACTACACCGAGGCATATCTTGTTGGTGTGTCACATGTGAATTAGAAATTGGATGGAAACATGGATGTTGAACAACATATAAGTTAGGGGACCCATTTACCTAATACCTTAAGGTTTTGGGTGAAGATATGGTGTCTATGTCACTTGTATAGTTGATTTTACCCCTACTGATATTTGAAGGAAAGCGAGATCAAACATCTATTACAAATAACGGATACAACTCTGATCTTATTCAATACTAATAGAAAAAAGATTATTGTGTACAAGATGATTTTGCTAGAATTTGATGAAAGATCCTAGTGTAATAATTTCCCTTTGCAGCTATTTCAAATTTCAATCTTTCCATTAGAAACTATTTTATAATTAATCAAGAAGTGCTTTTTCCACCTTTGGACCTATTTCCCTGTCTCTCTAGTCTTGCTTCAAGTAGTTTTGCCATCAATGTGTTTTCCTTTACTCCCTTTGGCAATTTGGTAGAAGACTCAGTTTTGTCAAAATCTGAAGCAATCAACATTGATTTCCACAGTTTTATGCTGTCTTCTCCCATTTCACTTAATTTCTTCTCGACAAAGCAACTCTCATTATTATCATTATATGACATGTTCCTCTTCATGTTTGCTTGCAAGGGAAAGTCCTCAGTGATTTCCTTTGACAGAACCTCTTTCCTAATTGAATTTCCGCTTCCTTTTTCTCGATGAAGCTCAGTAGCAATGTTTCTTTCCGTTTTGGAGCCAAGTTTCCGAAGTACTTCAGTAGTAATCTCTTTTGGTTCAAAACCCTCATTATCAATGGTGTCTTGTAGTGGAAAGAAATCCATTGAATGCTGACAAGGATAAATTTCCTTGAGTTCCTTCGGCGAGGAGTAACCGTATTTTTTAAAATCAATGGAACGTTTTGCATGAAGAAAGGTTTCTATATCAAAACCTAACTTGTCAACCATTGAGATTCTATCTATGAGACCACTGTCAGATTGTGCTCTCTTCGTTTGTGTGCGTTCATCAAGCCAACCTTCTGAAATATGAAGGATTAGCCGATCAACATGCTTCCCTTCAAGATAACCATTCTCTGAATTCTGCCTAAGACAATGAACTTTTTGTTCATAATTTTTTATTCCTTTGGCAAACTCGTCACACAAATTCTCCAAAAGTATTCGTGCTTTTCTCTCTTGTTCAAGGTTTCTCAAACAACTAGAGAATGATGATTTTACTTCAGAAAGCTCACAAGCAAGCTTCTGTTGCAAGCTTTCAGAGTGCTTTCGTAGCCTTCTCTCATCTTCTAGCTCTTCTTTAAGTGATTTCACAGCAGTTTGAATTCTATCATGTTCTTTAATCTTCCTAACAAAATTTTCCACTGTCATTTTCTTCATTAATTTCTCTATTTCCTGTCTGTTCATTTGTTTCTCCCGATTTAACTCCTTCATCTGTGTTCGAGAGCGATTTAGTTCCGTTTTTAAGGCTTTCACTGCTGATATATTTGATGCATGTTGTTCTTCTAGACTCCATATCCGGTTAAATACATTGAGTACTTCCTTTGATGTTGTAAGGTTGTACCTTGACTTTTCAGTTATACCTTTGATATCTATGGAGCTTGTGGAAGTTACTTCACATTTATATGGTGCAACCTGTTTAAAGAAAATAACACGTGCATCATTTTGTAACAGCTCCAAAAGATTACAAAACACTTTGAACATAAAATTGTCTAGAAGGATCAGTGAACAAAAGAAATCCATGATGACTAAGGTTTTGTTTGACAATGCCAAACACTAGCTTATAGTGCATCACCTCGAATGAAATAAGGTACGAGGCAGTCATCCCCTTAGAAGCTGGTTTTGTATGTGTTGAGTTAGGCTCAACCCAAATTCTATTAGTTTTGAACGAGGAGAATGTGATATAGAACTGGTTAAAGTTTCACTGTACAAAAATATGCTTACTTCAACTGAGCTATTGTAACAAGGAGATGCAGGCAGTAGAGCACTGGCATTTCTACCGACTGATCTATAGCGCTGAACAAGTGATGCGACGACATGCCTTCTTATGGTACTAGCAGATGGTGACTGAATTAAGGCACAGAGTAACAGTCGACATTTCAAAAGAAAAACAATAAAGCTTCAATACAATGAATCAGAGACATTATACAAATGTTTCTCCATTCAACAGTAGTATCCAAAAACGCCGACAACAAAATTAACTTCAGGAAATAAGCCATTCTAAAATTTTAGCAAAGGAATAATTTAAAGTAAAAGTTTAAGGCTATGTGTGTTGATGGAACTGAGTGGAACAGATGGGATACCCCTACCCACCAAATCATATCCCAAGTGAACAAGCTCTTGTTAGACCACAAAATGAGGTAAAAGAAAAGTCAACAAGTAAGGTAAGGCAAAAGGAGGAAATTCCTAAACACTTCTTTTGAACTAGCCCATGAATCACTATGAAACACGAACACAAACACAAACACATGGACGGACACCGGACAAAATGCTGACAATGATATACCAAGACACAAGTAATCAAATGTAACTACACGAGATCACTAGTAATTGAGCGTAACTACATGTGTAGGTGTTGCGTTAATGTCAAAAATGAGACATGTCTTAAATCTGAAGTGTCAGTGCTACATAATATAGAAGCTAATCACATATGAGTAGAGACAAGACAATATAGGTAACTAAGAAAAGAAGAAGAAAAAAGCAGGTAGTGTTTAATAGTGCAAAACAAACAATTAACACAGAAACAGATAAAAAACAAAACATAAAAAACAGCACATAAACTAAAGACTAAACCTGGTCAGAAGTGGTGCTTTGGTGGTAGAGACGGCGGTGGCGGCGAAGAGTGGTGCCACCATGTTTGTTCATTTTGGCAAATGGTGTATGTTGAGTTTGCCAAAGGTTGGCACAAAGTTTTCTAGCAGAAATGGTTGAAGTTGAAACAATGCTATTTTGTTGAGATGGAGGGTCAAATCTCCATGTGGTTGATGGAGTACTACAAATTCCTCCCCTTTTCCCTACCAAAACACCTTTCTTCCACTTTTCAACCATTACTATTCTCTTTTTGTCCCCTCTCTCACACACAAAACTCATTGTTTATGTTTGAAAATAACAGACTTTACAATGTTTCTTGTCTTCTATGTTCTGCAGGTTCCATGAACAAGTTATGTGTTACCAAACTTATTTATAGCCACACCAGCAGTTACTTCTTCATATATAGATGGGTCCACTATCATTATTTCCTCCCCCAAAATCCTAATTTTGGATATCTTTGTCACCCACCAATGAAATTAGTTAATCATTCCTTTTCTTTTTTTAATAAATTAGTTAGTTAATCATTATCTTCCTTAACATAAAACTTATTATCCTATTCATAGGGTTAATTTAGCCGATAAAAGTAAATATATTAAGAGTTTAGATAACACTACAGCATATATTAGATCTAGTAATATTGAAAAATGTTCCTAAATCAAAAACAAATGTTACTATTTTGATATAGTAACATTTGATAAATGTTAGGTAAAACCTGTAATACAAATAATATTAATACGCAACTTTTAATGAGAAGTACTTGTTAGATTATCTTTAACGTACTCATTAATTAGCATTTGCCATTTGTTAAGGTAGTAGTTTTCTAAAATTCTCTTTATGATTATTGACATTATTATTCTACTATCATAGTTTACTATTAAGAACTTTTATACTTCCGTCCTTGCGACTGCTTGTATGTGTGTAAAGAGATTCTTTATATGACTACAAACTATTTGTAAGTGTTGTCCTTCCTTGATTCTTACGGTTGCAAACAAACAGATAAATGTCATGATGCCAACAAGGACCTGAAAGAGAAAGGGGAAAAGAAAAGCCAAAAGTTACGATATGCAAATTTGAATTTGTCATTTTGCTTTCTTTCATGATTAACTAATCTAACCTACTCTATAAAGGTCACAAGGGTCTTGAATTGGTTCAAGAGTTTTTCTCTTTTTTGTATACAATTATGACAAAAATATCTTGACGGGCAGTGTTACGTGTCAGTTTCTGATAGTACCGCCACCTGAAATGGCAGTATTGATCACTACAAGACAAAAAATAAATCTGAAAGTGGGTCATTTGTGTAAATAAATCTCAAAGGGGTCGGACATGGAATTTTTGTGTGTTAGGGTCGGGAAAAAAAATGGTAATCTTAAGCAGATTTTTATCACTAAGAATGTGTATCAACAAGAATAAGCTCTTCTCTTTTTTAAAGTATACTTTCAAATTGACTTTAAGAGGAAAAAAATAAAATCTCTCATTTTGTGTTGTCTTGGTCAATACACCAATGTAGGGCTTAAGTTAGGGAGTCATGAATCCATGGTCCACACATTGGACACACAACTTTGCAAATGGTCCAATGAGACCCTCATGATCATGAAGACATGAACCAAAAGGAACTTACGGTCAGCCTTCCCTATAATGTCATGCATTGGAGAATTTACTACCTCGACAAGTATTTCTTTAACTTCTCAAGTTATTATTTTTATCCTCATGAAAAGCCAATGCAATAGAGTACTATTCAAGGGTTTTGTGCCCTTGTGGGTAGATATTGTACAAACTTAACTCTCCCTTCTTTGTCTTTCGATCAACATCAATGGCTATATAGTATATGACATTGAAAGAAGATTAATTGGACAATAAAATTGCCACCATACCTACAGTTTGCCCAATAGGGAAAGTGCATAACAAGAGTGAGAGGACCACAATTATCCTTATTGGACCACTTCTTTTAGTAGAATAATCTTATCCGTTTTGAATTAATTGTGGTCCAAGACCTTGTTTTTAACTGACATCAACAACTTTTTTTTATATCCAACATAGGTAATGATTGTATGATGGTGTAAATATATTTACCATTTTCTATATCATGCAACCTCCCCTTTCACATAAATAACTATTGAAACTTTATTAGCTAGAAAGTGTCATGAACATTAATCATAATGAATCTGATAGGATAAATAAAATAAAGAACACTTGTACGTAGTTCTAGAAGCAAAATGACTCACCTTAATCTAGAAGGATCTAACGTAGAGAGTAATATTGAGTATGTTAGGGTGCACTTGTCTTATTGTGGGTGTGTATTTTACCTATATAAGCATTGTATTGAACTTATAATGAATCAATGAAGAATTTCAATATTATTTTAGTTTCTTATATAGGAGTAGTTAGAGTAATTTAGTACTTTGATATTCATCACCTAACAGAATCACTTTAGCAAAGTACACACCAACCAATTTCATACCCCAAAAATAAGTACCACCACGACCCATGTGAATTTACATATGTAGAAGCCTATTGAAAACAATTATTGTCCTGTTTTATAAATCTCTCTTCAAATTTTCAATAACTTTTTTTATTTTTTATGATGGAAATTTAGGGTGGGATGCTGTCCGGCCCAAGCTAGATATATTTAGAGTTTAAGGAACATTTACAAAGAGATTTATATTTATCTCCTCTAAGGAGATTAGCGGAGCTCGAACCAAAACCTCTTGATTAAAACTTGTCTATTTTCCACATTTCTTTATTACAACACATCTAACTAGTTCACATCTTTTTTAACAATATATAAACAATAATTATTATGAAGAAAATATTTAAAAAAATCAATTATTAATTTTATTATATTTCATAATATGTGTTTAAAAACTTGAAATGATATTTACTTTTAAACGGAAGGAGTAACAATGATTCATAACTTTTACCTCAAATAAAATCAATTCCATGTGAGACCCATAAAATGCCGCATATTTACACAATAAGAGTGATTCTAGTTTTACCCTCAACACTAAATTACTTGTTCTAAAAGGCACTCCTAAAATATCATTACCGAAACTTTTAAGAGGAAAATATCATTACCAAGTTATTAGTATTTTTAAACCACATGATGAATGTAGCTTGACCCATTTATTAAACGAGGTAGGCCAAACCGAGGTTTTAGTAGGCCGAGCCATAGGCCCCTGACGGACGGCCTGACCTATTCCCACCCCTAAGCCCAAGGTAGATATATTTAGAGTTTAAGGAACATTTACAAAGAGATTTATATTTATCTCCTCTAAGGAGATTAGCGGAGCTCGAACTAAAACCTCTTGATTAAAACTTGTCTATTTTCCACATTTCTTTATTACAACACACCTAACTAGTTCACATCTTTTTTAATAATATATAAACAATAATTATTATGAAGAAAATATTAAAAAATCAATTATTAATTTTATTATATTTACTTTTAAACGGATGGAGTAACAATGATTCATAACTTTTACGTCAAATAAAAACAATTCTATGTGAGACTCATAAAATGCCGCATACTTACACAACAAGAGTGATTCTAGTTGTACCTTCAACATGAAATCACTTCTTCTAAAAGGCACTCTTAAAATATCATTACCAAAAATTTTGAGAGGAAAATATCATTACCAAGTTATTAGTATTTTTAAACCGCGGGATGAATGTAGGTTCCTCTAAAGCAGGTGCACCATGAGCAATACGAGCAAATTCACGAAAACGAATGCATACTATCATCAGGTCATTATCATCAATTCAATGTTCACTGGCGTAGTTAACCATCTTTGTATGAGGGGGTCAAATATAAAGAAATAAGATAAAAAAATATATTGAGTGTGGTTTTGATAACTTTTATTGTTAGCAAAACTATCTTTGTAGTTGTTTAAGATATCAAAATATTAATATAAGAAGAAATACATCTAAACAACAAGTGAGTATCTATTAATATTTTTATTTCTACAAGTTTTCGACAAATAAACTCATTTATAGTAGTTAAATATATATTATCAAGAGTGGCTAATTGTTAAATATACTAACCTGTTCAGATAAGAAAATATTTGTTAGGTAGCTATAGCTTCTTCCCTGTCAACGTTGAACAAGTGATCATCATTGCCAGAGCCTTCCATGCTTTGTCTTGGCCTTGAGCACATGCACATTATCCTCAAATTTCAAGAATTCGATGACTGTAACATACTCCACCAATTCTATAAACATCTTCCTTGTAACAATTTCATCTACACAAGCATGAAAAACAATAATTATACTACTTGCAAAATATTTCATTTTATCAAAACAATATACTAATATAGCAAAAGGGACCACATATATCATTTATACTTAAAGAAGAAGTCATTATTCTGTTTTTTATTTTATTTTATTTTTTAAGAAATCATACGTCTTTATTCTGTTGTTTTCCAGCAGAGCTTATTCAATGTAGCTAACATTCCGCTAAGAGTGTTTGGATGACGTAATAAGAAATTCTACAGAAACTATAATTCTAGTTCTAGGAGACAATCAAATGCTTCAATTGAAATATCTTTCTTTCTGAAAAAGAAAAATCTTCTGGATAGAGTATTAGAGTTATTCATTTTTAAATTTTGTTGGACTACTTTTTTTTATAAAAATTGCGACATAATTGTAAAAATATATAATGAAAAGTAATTTAAAATAAGAATTTAAAAACTTTTGGGCAAAATTTGAACTTTCAAAAAGTCAAGGTCTAATTTGCACGATATGAAAAAACAGGGTTTAATCTACAATTTTTATAAAACTAGGGACAAATTTGCAAATTTTGAAAAAAAAACAATTATAGGGACCAATCTGCAACTATTTTATGAATTAGATGGGCCAATTTGAAATATATAGGGATCAATCGGCAAAAACCAAAAAGTTAAGTAGGAACTTTTTAAAAAAAAAAACTCGGTATCCAGTGAAAAGACCGACTAATTCGAGAGTTAAGTAAGAACTATTGTGTAAGTTTTTTAAATTAATATAAAAATTATTTGTGATTCACATTTAATAGAGTACGGATGGATTTCATATTCTTACTTTTTAGGTGGTATTTGAAATTTTCTAAACTTAACTTTCATAAAATACTTCATGAAATTTCTTCATTTTAAAAATTATTCAAATTAATTAACGGTCCAAACATTGAAATTTATATTAGATAATTTAAATTACCTTCTAAAATTGCAATACCTCAAAAGTTACTCTCATCCCAAAACTATAAAATGTGTATACATCTGTGTCTTGTAAATTCAACTCAGTTTGTAGTTGCATAGACATTTGATGTATTAGAGCGTAGGGGTTTAAACTCACGTTTTTCACTTTTTTTAACACATAAAATGTGATTCTCGCCATGACTATTTAAAAAAAATTAAAAAAAATTACATACATCCCTTTCACAAGGAAGATTTAGTAATTTCTCTCATTTCTTCCCTAGTTGGAGTATAAAAACTCACCTAAGGCAGGTTGTGATATAGATCAAGTCATAACAAAACTATTCAAGGAAAAAGAAAGTAAAGTCTTCACTAGTTAACAATCAATAACTAGTTATGATGAATGACACCGTAAAATATTGAATACGAGAGAGGAGAATATGTGAGGACTAAGCATAGAAAGTTGAAGAGTTACTTGAAGCTTAAAAAACTGACACTATTTTGAAGTCCAACAATAATACCGTAACATGTCTCAAGTCTCAATTATACATTGACCCATTTTTCAAAGTGATTGGGACATAATCAAGTGAGCAATGAGCATGAAAGGAGCAAATCACAAGGCACAGTGTCTATTAAAGAATTTTTCAACTGGAATGAGACATGTTCCAAGTTTTAAACCTATTTAGTCACAATCAATCTCATTCACCATTTACCATTCAATTTTCACAATCCAAACATCAATCCAAATAAAACAAATTTTCAAAAGGGAATATAATGTTCAGATCACAGCAAACATGGACAACATATTTAATGATCCCCCGACAAGGACACCAAAATTACTCAACAAAACAAAAGCTCGTTCTTTTTGTCACATACAACATTAGATTTTTGGCCTAGCTACAAGTAACATGTGCAGTGTTTGGAAAAACAGTACAAACCAAGAAAACACAAGGCAGAATAGTAAATAGAATCGTGAAACAAAAAAATGAAAGTAACCTCTAACTTTTCAGAATCTTAAAAAGGCAAATTAGTACACTGGTTCTCAAAAGACAGCACCACCTAGGCCATAAGTGATACTCAACCAACGTATATATAAGAATTGAATTGAAAATAGACCTATAGTTAAATTAATAACCTATTAGCCTATGGAAATTCACGAGATTCCCTTCTTAGCATATTAATATTATCAAGAGGAAAGAAAGAAATACATCAATCACCCCAAAAGAATGGCATAGGGATCCAATGTATTCAATAATCAATGTTCAACGAACCAGATCCAGAAGATCCGTTCTTGACTCCTTCAAAATCCACTTTCTAGCATATCATATTGGAAATTTAAATGCAAGTATTATGATGTTAACACAAAATCGTTAGATGAGGTGACACGAGTCTCTTATACTTTACATAAGGTCGTGGATTCAAATTCAACCTTAGGCATGCAGCAATGACACGAGTTCTCTCTCATTTGAGTTCCACAAGGTTTGATGGATTTGTCTTTGCAATTTCGCGCGGATGATACCTAATTTACAATTTAAAAAAATAGTTATAATATAAAAGTAAAATGTTTGAATACTTTTAAGGTTTTACACTTTCAGCCTATGAATCCCCGATACTTGAAAATAGGTGACGTACCGTATTCTCTGTGTCTCCTGCAACGATATCTATCTGATACTTCCCGATACGTATCAGGAGAGTATCCGAAGATTAAATTTTATTTTTTTAAAAAATAATTATCTGATACTTCCTGATACGTATCAGGAGAGTATCCAATAATTATCTTGCACCGATACCAGCCCCGATATTTCCCAATTAATGTTAACTAAAATAACTTAACTCTTGAGTACTAATGTGTTTTTCTTTTTTGGATATAGTGCTTCTTTTTTGGATCAATATAGTATAGCAGTAACAATGTTCCTTTTGGATATTATAGCACTGATGGCGCTCTTTTTTGGATATATTGTGTATGTAATTGATTAATCATCACTTTCTTAATCGTCAATACTATTTATATTTATATTTATGTTGATGTGCTACGAGCCTATGACTGGTTTCTTTTGTTTGTTAATATATTTGCATATTAAAAAAATGGTTATAATTATATTGTACATTTAATTATATAATTTTTTTATTAACGTATCTCAGCCGTATCGTATCTTGATTTTTGAAATTTTTCTGTATCAACGTATCAGTGCAGTATCGCATCTGTACCGTATCTCGTATTCGGGCTTCACAGCTTTCAGCTAATGGCATAGAAGTTTGTTGACATATTAATTTAGGAAGTAATATAATAAAATGACACAATAATGTGTAATATAATAACAAAATAAAAGGGCAAATGTCCCCGGGTGCATAACTTATATGGAAAGAGTCAATGTTTGAATATTCGCTTACTCATTTTAACAAGTAAATTATTTGAAAAAAAACAAAAAGATAAAAGGGTAAATGAATTTGTTTGTTGTGAACTATTTGGACCGATGCTCAAACAAATTTATTTGTTTAATTAAATCAAACAAGTTTTAGATTAAGATCAAACTCGATTATCTAATTAAATTAGCAAAGTTCAAACTTAACAAATTTAAGATTAAGATCAAAATCGACTTGTGAATAGTCCGTTTTTATGTAATTCTTTCATTTCATAATGAGTGACATATTTGATGTTAAAATGTTTATTAAATATTAAACAAATTAACTTACAGGAATTACTTGGATATATATTCATGGTTATATCACTTATTTTTAACAAGGGTTATATCACATATGCTCATGTTTTTTTTTGTTGAGAGAATCACATATGCTCATGTTTGTTTAAAGAATAAATAATAGGAAATATAATAACTAAAGATGAAGAGAAAAATGTAATCATGAAAAACACCATTTGTCTTAAAACACGTATTTGCACTTAAAAACATAAAAAACTATTGTACCAAAAAGATATACTTTGTGAAAAAAAACATAAATACTAACAACATAAATATTTGTAGAAATGTTTTAAGAATTAATATAGCAACATAACATCATGGTGCTTTGTCAAAAAATACATCCCGGTGCTTGTCAAAACAAAAACATAACATCATATGCATATGGTGAGATATATGGCTTTAGCCACTAGGCTACTAGACTAAAAAAAATTATACTGGGAATCGTTATGAAATTCACATTTATTTTCGGGATAAGTTTAGATAATTTATTCATCATATGGAATTATAGTTAAAATTAAGTTGTTTTAGGTTCAATCTTTGTCAACAAAATCCTACCAAAGTAGTCTCATGGCCAGTTATCTAAGGCAAACACCTTAGATACTGGATTTCTGCTCTTCTCCAGAACAAAACACTCACACCCTGCAGTCTTGCCGAAATTGCCCCTGCGTTAGGTAACTAACACAAGTGTAAAAAACGTGACTTAGTTTTTTTACACATGCATGAGTTAACTCACGCAGGTGTTATACCCCGCGTGAGTTAACTCACGCTAGTTTATATTCCAAATTCAAGTGAATTGCTAGCAGCCAAGCAGGGCACATGGGAGCCAAAGTGAATTGGTCCCAAATATCGAGGTTCTTAGATTAGAGAGCTTATAAACCACTGGATCCAAGATATTAACAACCTATGGATTACCCCTTAGAGCAAGTCCCAACTATGTAATGTTTTACCATGATCCCATAACCTGTGAACTTAGCTAACAAGATATGATTCCCTACATTTACATCTGCCAAACAACTAATCCCCAAATTAACCATCAGATTATAAAGAATTGCAACTATAATCTCTACAAGAGTAGGATTTCAATCTGCATACTGTAAAAGAGATACATAAGTTAAACAAGTCCTCAACAAATAAAAATCTAGGGAGTTCATAGTTCTATTATTCTTCATAGAGATGTCCTCAATGTAGTGCCTCTATGCACTTTGTTGCCTTTAAAAACACACTGAAATGTGGTACACGTAATTCACTTCACTTTGGCTCCCATGTGCCTTGCTTGGCTACTAGCAATTCACTTGAATTTGGAATATAAACTAGCGTGAGTATAACACCTACGCGCGTTAACTCATGCGGCGTGACTTAAGTCACGCATGTGTAAAAAACTAAGTCACGTTTTTTACACTTACGTTAGTTAACTAATGCAGAAGTATTTTCGGCAAAGCTGCAGGGCGCGAGTGTTTTGTGCTGGGGGAAGAGCATAAATCTAGATACCGCAGGTATCTGGTGGCTATCCTGAATGGGCTTTTCTTGGGCTTTATGGTAGACCTGATTATCTTTTGGAAATCGCTGTTTAGGCCTTCCATATTGTTCACACCCCCCTCCCCCCAAACTCCAAAAATACCTCTGTATAATCATTGAAGGTTGTGTTCTGATGCTCTCAAAAGATACGTTCTCATACTATTGGAAGTTATCTTACGTTGAAATATGTTATAAAATCACATGCTTCAAAAACAATATATCACTCTAACTTTTGAAGTGAAAAATTAATCGAATGAACTTTTTCGAGGGGTCGAAAAGAAAGAGGAAAAGATGAGAGTGCGATGAGAAAAATAGGGAGAAGAGAGAAAACTCAAAAATTCTTCGAGTTTTGGTGTGGATTGGAATGAGACCCTTGCACCCTTTACATATTGTGAAGACTAAAAGGGAAACAAATAGGGATGACTTAGATTGCATGACCGTGGGGAAACAAACGACCCAAGAAAAGCGACAATTAAAGTCAGCGCTAAAGTGTTAGATGGTAGAGGGCGTATGCGGGAGTGTCTGACACACATTGGTGCATGCAAAACGGTGACGTGTATCAAAACCATAAATTAAAAAAAATTAAAAAATTAGTCGAATGTATTGTGTTCTTAAAAAACAATACACAACATATCCCAAACTCGATCAAATGAAAAGTGTTTTCATGGCCAATTGAGGAATACGATCTAGGCATCGAGGAGTCAAAAAAGTATCGTCATGGCTGATTGATTCTACGTAAAGGTGCTCAACTGGTTACAACTACATAATTACTCCCTCCGGTCACTTATTTAAGCAAAAAGAAATTGTTTACACAGTGTTTAAGGAATTGCGTTTTCTTACATTATAAACGTTACAGCATACAAAAATAAATAATTGTAAGTTGCAACCGTTAATGTTGAAAATCATAATAGGAAGACAATTTTGAAATGTTACCTCAGTCCAAAAATTTATGAATATAAAAATTATAAAGTATATTTGATGCCGCATATTAGAATTTTATCCCATCATCTATGTCAATGTCACTAGAATCAATGTCCAAGAATAGTGTTCCAATTGCTTGGTCACTAATCACTATCACTAAGTACCAGTGAAAGAATTACTTAAATAATAATAGACTTATTGTTAAATAGTTGGCCATATCTGCTAATTTTATACTACAAACAACTAGTCCTCTACAAATGTCAAATATAAAAATATTAGGTGTTATGTTAGAGGGTTCAACTAATTAGAGTTAAAATTTGAAGAAGTTTAAAAACAATGTCACGATTCAAACCCCTTGTGAATGAGAAAATATTAACACATAACACAGAATTATCAATATTTACCTAGAAAGAAATTAATTACAAAACATTATTGATTAAATTAATTTTTTTTATAGAATTGATATTAATATTAAATTTATTAATAATGAGGATTGTTTTTTAAAGTTTACCTTTCATATTATTTACCACTTACTTTTATATTAATAAACGTTGCTTATTTGATTTTTTTTAAAAGAAGCTAAAAGGAAATTATATTATACCAAACAACTTTACCCTCCCTGGAGTGTGAGAAATAAAGATATAGTAACAGTTAAAAAAATGGATTTAAAGCAAAGCAAAACAAAACAAAAGAGCTCAAACACATAAAAGAGGATTAAGTCACCACATATGGTAATTAAAAGCGAAATTGACGCGATTTGTCTTCGATCATCAATAAGATTGAAGCTTAATGATGTCGATAAGGTGGTGAACAGTATCCTCCCTTTGCTAAAAAAAATGATTGTTCTGTTCTCTTCGGATAACCCAAACTGAAGAAAACCAAATCAATTGAAAGATATGACAAGTATTTTTAGAATAGCCTCCAAAGGCAACAAATTAAATTAGGGGCAGTTCTATGGTTCTTTTGTTTAGCCAATAATATAACTTTGATGTCATATCAGCTAGTTTACCGCTGATGAACCACTCTAAGTCTAAACTTTTCCTTATTTGAAATCAGTCCTCATAGAAAACATAAATTGTTTTTGCTTATTGTTTTTTCTTCCACTTTTACCCTTATTAATTTATCAAAAAGTCATTCTTACCCTTTTATAATTTAATTACACTTATATAAAGCTGAAGATTTGTGTATTGAAACATTTATACATTTATTTTTTTTGGAATTTATATTTTATACGTTCTTATTTATAAGCTCAAACCTAAATTATAAATAATTATAAATAAATTTATATGCTCATCGTTACCCTTATTTATATGCTCATCCTTATCCTTATTATTTTATATGCTCAACGTTACAATATTTTTTTACGTGAAATAATTATAGTGAGTAATGCATATACATAGATAATAATATACAAACTATAACAAAAAAAAAATATACGAACTATAACCAAAAAATAGATAATAACTTCATCAAAAAAGTCATTTTCATGACTTCACCATAGTTTTTTTTTTTTAAAATTAGATGATCCAAATCTGATACGAGTTGACTATGATGAAGTTTGGCTTGTTTATGATGAAGTTTGGCCAATTATAAACACATACGGGTTGCTTACTTATTTATTATGTCAAAAATTAAAACATTTCAATGAAAGAAAATTATGATACAGTTTAAAATTTGAAAGAATAAAACAAAAATGTGTACTAAGGAATAGAGGTAATACACAACAATTTTGAGCTAAAATGTGTAAAATATGTTGCATGATATTGTACAGAAAGTATGAGTTTGGGCATCAGTAAATCAGTTCGATGCAAGGGTAGGTGAGCAACTAAGGTGTCTAGATTATCAACCCTAAGACGAGGCAGCCGACGTGGTGTCGCAAGGGTGATCAAGATAGATTTAGGTTAGGGTAGGGAGAGAGCAGGATGCAAAAAGGGTGATGTCGTGGAAAGGTTGCATAGACCAAGACTTTGTTTGAAAGTTTATAGTAAGAGAAAAAAGATCGAGGATAAATGGATGAGAAAAGGGAAATGACACGGTAATCCCGTTTTATGTGAATGTGCACTTTTCCAAAACTCTGTAATATGATGAAACTCAAAATGCATTCAAGAATGACTTCAATGAGTTTCGAAGAAATTGTCGAATTCGTCCCATCCCTTTATATGATACTCACAAACCAAATAAAATATTAATTATAAGATTTCAATCTCACCATTTAAAAAAAAAAAACATACACACACTCTTCTATGAATATTGAATAATAATTTATCACCTTTGCTTCCCTCCTCTCCAAAACTCTTCCCTTCTTTTTCCTCTGACTCCCAAACAATACCTAAGCCTGCCAAAACAACAAAAATGAGGTGTTCGATTGCATTGTGTACCCTTAATTACTTTACATAAAGTATTAATGATTTTTTTTCTTCAAATACAGTGAAACCCACATAATTAAGGTATTATTACTTAATTCTAATTGGATGTGACTCACTTGTCTTAGAGTGAAGTGTATGAATGACACAAAGACAAACTAATTTCACACTCAGTCAGCATTGGCAACAACTCCCATCCTATTCCCCAGGCTCTTTGAGAAGCCGTTTGAATATTCTAAAATTGTGAGCTAAGTAGTGATAGCCATTTAGAAAAGCAAAGTTTATTGAACCTTTATTTGTCACATCTCCACCAAGGAAAAAAACCTACCTTTGCTATATACAAGAGCAGGCGTGGACCTCACTTCTCCACCAACCAAACCATCACAGAGCTTATTTTACATTTGAAAAAGTTTCCAAAAATTTAATTGTAATTAAAATAATGTTTTGTACGGACGACACACCTACTACACTCAATCATATATGACACATTACACATGCAAAACATAATGTGATCTGAGCATATAACATTATAATTGGCTCATCAATAAATCAAAGAGATTGCATGTGTTTGACAACTGAAAAAACAAAGGTACATAAAGTCCATTCAATATAATCAAGGAGCCGTACAGCTAACAAAATTATACTCTTGAGAAATTTCACATATTTGAATTGTGACGCAGTCAACCACATCTAAACTGTCCCGTTAAAACCAAACAGTCTAAATTTCAACGTCTGTTCTGATATCTAAAGAATATCTAAAATAGTAGCTGAAAATCTAGACCATGTGATCAATCCATCCGATCTTGGTTATAAGGTCTATATATGACCGAGTGCATTCAGTCACATGCCTTAGCATTTGTTTGGTTTGGCGGTGGGACAGCCAAACGTGAGTCTCAAAGACTAACTGCTGTGGAAATAGAGAAGCTAGGAAACCAAGTTCCACGTTGACGCAGTTTCTTGCCTCAATTTTGAAAAACTCAACGCCGTTTCAAACGCAGACTTATGATGTGTTTGGAATAGCGGTAGACAGCCGCCAAACACGCGCCCAGACTAAAGCTAGAATTTCCAGCTTCGTAAAAATTACGTTAAAGCGGCATTGGAACGCGAGAATTGTGATTTAAACGCCAAACCAAAGAGAAGCTTAATCATTCTGAATCTAATCTAATACAAGTTCTTAAAAGTAGTGCAAGTACACCTGACTGTTACACATTCTAAAAGGACACTGCCACTGCAAAACATAAGGATAGTGGTCCACTTACAACTTGTCCAACCGAATATGTGATTGAAGGAAATTGAAATTTCTCAAATAAACTTTGTAAACCAAAACTTTGGAAAGATGTTTTTTTGCCAAATAAATTTAGATTCACCATAAAATATATAGGTATGTGACAGTGAAATGTTCTGCTTTGATTAATATGAGCCAGTAAAAAGTGCCACATAAGTTCATATATTGCACAATGTACATCTCATTGAGATGTAACATAAAATTGATACAATGAAAAACTGTAAATAAAATATAGCTCTGTTGTATTTTCAAATGTTATAATAATATTCCAGAATCCATGAATGGCCATAATTTAACGGCAAGTACACTTTGTATAAACTGTTGAAACATGAAACAGAGAAATCATATAAAATTTCAATTTAAGAACAATGGAGTAAATAGCCAAAAAACTTGGCACAATTGTCAATAAGGTTGATTTCTATGAATCACGAACTACGGAGCAATTTTAAGCCTAGGCTCAAAGCAAAAACCAGAAAAAAGCTGTAGAGGAAACCTCTTCGATACCGGGCATTTCTGTGACCATTTCCAGTGTTTAGTGTTCATGTCAAATGTGAGAAGTGCGGGAGATCCATAACTTTGAATATATATTAGATCATCTATGCCACTGCTAGCGAAAACCTCATCAAACTCTCCAAAGCCTTGGAAGTATTTGTGCGGCATTCGGACAACCTCTTCCCACTTCTTATCATGTAGAACCCAGATACCAATTCCTTTGATTATGTCCGTTCGATCAGGTTTGCCAATACCTCCCACCATTACAAGTTTCTCCTTCATATTCATTAGACGGCCACATGTTAGAGAACAGGGTACCGGAATAAAGCTCCTTCTCAAGCTAGTTTGAGAAGATCGGCCGGAGATATTATAAGCAACTACTGCATGTCGATTTTCCGGTGGAACAACTCCAGTAGAGTAAACTAGAAAATACAGAACACCATTGCAGATCACGCTCTCATCTCCACCTCTCCACCCCACCAAAACCTCGGTTAGCGGCGTCGCCCAGGTCTCCTCCTCTGATTTGTAAATATGAATTGAAATATCCCACTGGACAAAGTTCTCAGGAACTTGTTTTGATTTCACAATTGCCACAGTATAACCATGGGATTCCCTGTCGACCGACATTGCTAATGCACCGTAATCAGAAAATCTCGACCCTGGAGGCTCCTGAAGCTTCCTGCAGGTTTTGGTCATAGGATTGCACACGCATAATTCGCTTCTGCTGTCATTGTCCATGAAGCAAACTAAGCCATACGAAGAAGAAACCAACCAATTAGAAGTTCCAATGAAGGGAAGTTCAATGCAATACCATTTCCGAAGATTCGGATCATAAGCACAACCAGTTGGTTCATCAGAGCTAGTAAACATAAAGTACCAAGGCTTCTGTGGTGGCGAATTGGAAGGGTTCCATAGAAACCTTTCAGAAGTAACAATCTCATACCACCTTTTACACACACTGCTTGCTCTGAAAACGCTAGCAACCGGGAGATAGGCTAGCATACGCTCCAATAACTCGTCAGGCATTACATCCAGGGAAATAACAGTCCCTTCTTTATCAACTTCATCGCCTGGTTCCGCTACCGAATCGATGTCCTTTGTCTCCTTTCTTGTTTCAACATCATAGTGGCTGATCCATGCTGTATCTCCAGCCATGATAGAATCAAAAGTAAAGACCTAATGAACACATATAAAGAAGAATCAGCTAACTATTGAAACAGAATACTAACACAATATTAAAAAAAATCAAACATTGCATCACCGAGAGATACTAGATCATAGCAAGTAAGCTAAACAAAGTAAGGCACCAAAACACAATGAAAAAGACAATTTCAAGTTAAATCATAAACCTACAATACCATTGGAAGGACATAAAGAAGATCAGATTGATCAAAAATACCCGAGTCAAACCCTGGCTGAAACAATCCTTAACTTATCTTCCGACCAAACTACAGATTACCAGTGTCACACTTTACCCCTATAAACTTGAGGGCTAAGACCATGAAGAAAATCAAATGCTCAAATGCAGAAACAACAAAAAAATTCCAACACATGGTAAATAAATATACAAATTACAAAGGATGAAATGGATACAATACAGCAAGGACACAACCATTGGATTTTACCAATACAAGAACATTCGGTACATACAAATTTATCTCTATTTAAAAACAAATAATACAGAATCTGAACATGACAAAAGGACCAATATTAGGTAAAAAGGGAAATTATAGACATAACCTATATCCTCCTTTTAGGGATTTTACAGGTCAAAATGTTAAGGGAAAGATGTATAGCTATTAAAAAAATTAGAAATATATATGGTCTATAACTTGTGTTACTAGGTAAAAGATCATGAACTGATTTGGTTTTTAGCAATCAAATCAAACCACACAAAAGTAAAGATCCTTAAAAAAAGGTTTGGTATTTTGAAACAAAAATTAATATTTTCCTACAGCACTAGCAGGGATAACAGGACATGAGTGAAATCCACACCTAACACAAAGGAGTAGATTTTCATCAAACACAAGCAACCATTTTGTTCATGTAAAAATGATTAAAAAGCCTAACACTTGAGCAAATACTGCAAATTTCTGAATCCTTTTAAAAAGGGTATTAAAAGCCAACGTTTTTAGAGCATCACCAATGTTGTAAAACTTTTTTACACAATCACTCTATAATGCCGTTTTTAAGACTAATTCATAAAATATCTCCACAAATATTTATGTGGCATAATTTGATTAGATGAATACATAAAACTGTAAAAAAAAAAATTACATTTAAAAATCCAACAAAAAAAAAAACATTTTTCCCAAACAAATTCTGTTTTCTGCAGAGAATCAACATTTAGAACATCAACAATAACAATTTAAATAAGAGGAATCATTAATCCAAAAAATAAAAAAACATTAATCAAATCAAATCAAATGATTATATACCCACAAAAGCTAATGTTCAACCTCCTTCATCCTGAGATGAAAAATCATCAGATTAAACAATCTCAACAAATATCAAATTCCAAAAACATTACAGATCAATAAACACCAATAAATATACATAAAAAAAATAAAAATACAAAATAAAATACCAACAAAAAAAAAACTTTTTGAGGATTGAAAGATGAAACAAATTTCATAGAGCGATACCTTATGAGAAAGATTGAATCCAATAGTGTGACTATGGAAAAGGGTATGAATTCATATTAAGCGAGTTTGTGAGAATATATAAATAAATAGCGAAAAAATAAGAAGGAAAAAAAAAAGTATGTCAGTATGGGTGGTGATGAAATTAGGAGTGAATGGGAATTAAGATGAACCACAAAAGCATTGAACTTTATAGTGAAAACAGAATAAGGGACGTATGAAATTTTCCTTAAAATGGAAGAACAACGAAATGGGTTGCTCTAGATTTGGTTGATAAACAAGGCCAAGCAAACACACTAAATAGAGAGAGAAAGAGAGTCTTTAGTGCTTTGCTTTTTTTGAGGGGAAGAGGGAAAAGGAGTGAGCTTAGTTTTTCTTTTTTATACTACCTTTAGAATGAAAAAAGATTATTTTTATTTTTTAAGACATTGTGTCTAGTGTTCTTGTACTTGTGTAACTCAATATAATCATGGGTATAATTATGGGTTAGTTCAACTTACCCTTAGACGACCGCAACAAAGTTAAATCTCTTGATGAAATGTTTTGTTGTCCATTATAGTGACTTCAATTTTATGTGAATGATATTTGAAATACACAAAACATTATTGGGACATGGTTAATTACTAAAACAACAAAGAAAATTGCATGTATGCATTCAGTGGCGGAGCCATGATTATTATAAAGTTTGGACAAAAAAATTTGCAACACATTTATAGGGATTTACATAAGAAATTGCAATCAAATAATCAAAAAATCTAAAGAAATTGCCTAATATATAGAGGTTTATATAAGAAATCCAGATGGATTTACATAAGAAATTGCAAAAAGATTGGGTCGGAGCCCGGGCAACTGCCCAGGCTTGCCGGGCCTTAAAACCGCCCTTGTATGCATCAATGTTTGTCAACTTTATTTCAAAAACAAAAGAAAATGATTGATTGAAAATTATCCATTCTTAAACATATTCTTGAGAATTAATGTACAAGAGGCCTAATATCATCCTCGCGCCAAATATCCTCAAAACCCCCAAATGATCCCCTTATTAATTTGCAAGGGGACCATTTGAGATTTTTGAGGATATTTGGCGTGAGGATGAGATTAGGTCTCTTGCACATTAATTCTAACGAATATGTTCAAGGATGGATAATTTTAAATCAGTCATTTTCTTTTGTTTCTGGAATAAAGTTGACAAACATTGATGGACACAAGCAATTTTCTTTGTTGTTTCAGTAATGAACCATGTCCCAAGTTTTGATATGTATAATTGGATAGTTCTTGATTCAACTGATTGAATTGATAGGTATAATTTGATTTTAAAATATTGGCTTGAACGATATGAATCCATATTTTTATTGCTACAAAAGAGAAAGAAATTGAAACATCATAAAAAATAGATATAAAGTAATTTGTAAAAAAACAAGAACAAGAAGAAAACCCATTAAAGTATAATAAAAGACATTCACCTAGAAATTATCGTTGTAACTAGATCTCATTTTGGCCAAAAACTTTATAGGTAAGTTCTTCTTTCAGATATGATGAAACCACTTACAATTTGTTCTATGATGGAATATTTTGGAACTCAGGTGGCAATGTGTCGAGATCAAGATCTGCTCCTAGATCTGATACTGACTTGTATCTGCTCCTAGATCTGATACTGGCTTGTTACCTTTGCTTGGAGAAGCATAATAGAGGGGGATTTATAGCCAAGATTTATGTGTTTTGCGGCTAGGGTTTCCTAGTCTCTTGTTATACTCAGAGTATATTCGACCCGTTTTGCTTTGAGTGTTTTTTAACTCGAGGGCTCTAATATGAGTCCTAAGGTCCAATGTATGTGATATGTAATGTGGCCCATTTCATTCATGGTTCTTTGGGGCTTGTTTAATGTACATTAAATAGTGTTTTCTAAATTACATTCTCTTAGTTTTTAGTACTACATTCGTCCCTAATTATAGGATCCTTTCTAAATGTGTCTCTTTATATAAGACCCATTTTCTATTTACAAGTACATTAATTAATTCTTTAACAACATACCCCTATTTATTTTATATCTTTTCTTCAATCAACATTAAATACTACATTGAAAACATACAGTAACCCTGTCTCTTAAAGGACAAATTTATAAAAACAATAGTAATTACAAACAAATTTATTACCACTTTTAATTTTCTTAATTCCCGTTATTTTTTCAAAAGGGCCCTATAATTAGGGACGGAGGTAGTAGTATAAATTAGTAAGTTATACCTTAAGGTGTATTTCACAATTTTTTTAGTTATAATATATCTTCCATACATGTATTAAGAAAATTGTATGACATAACATAGTGGTTTAGACATGTCTTTGTTGTCGGTTTAGAACATATTATATTTCACATAGAATCTTTATCAATTGGATATCTTTTTCTTCTCTTATATTTTACCTTTTCTTCAACGTTTATCATAACGTTTAAGCGAATGAGCTCACATGATCAGTATGTTGTGTTTAATAACATACAAAACATGAGAAGTTCACAAGGTGCGACAAACTAAATGGGTAACATTTTCATCGCAATTGTATTTTGTTTTCAACATGTTCTCTTAGGTTCAATGTTATTAACCAACAATTGACAACCCAATTTGTGCATGGAATTTGATTGATTAAGCTAAATTTCTGAACAATGAGCCCCTTAGCTCTTTGGTTATGAAATTGTTGTAAGTGTGACCATATTGTACAACAATATAGAGAATAACGTCCTTTTTATTATATAAAAAAAAGAGCTTTTTAGTATATAAAAAGGAGCCTTCTCTAAAACATCAAATTCAAGAGTAAAATCCCCACATAACATTTCTACGACGTCACATGTAAACATATTTATCAAATTGACTAAGTCTCACATCACACGAGAGTCTCAAAATAGACAAATGAGTAAACATAACCCAACAACAAAAAAAATGGGTTAGGTTTTTCAATATTAAAGTTTCTATACAACTTTCTGAAGGTATTGGTGACACAAGAAAATGAGCTTTATCAAAGATTTCTCATTCCCTAAAAATGTTTGATTAAAGGATAAGGAATAAAAGACATAACAAACAAACTATAACAAAAGACAAAGAGACAAGAAAAACACACAAATATGTTTATACCAACTCAGAACAACTTGTTGCTACGTCTAGACTTCTTCTTGCAGTGAGATTTTGCATACTTCACTCGAAGGACTTGATCTACTAAAAAATATATTCTTCTCAACATATTCTGACAAATGCATTGTCGAGGAACGAAGTGTTTACTTGTCTTATTAGACTTTTCGTTTTACAAAAGGATTTGTTACTACTGGATTGGATTACAACATAGTTGAGTTTGTATCTGATTTTATACAAAGTCGAGCAAAGGATTTTTACTCTCACAAAGAAGATAATAAAATTAGATCATATATCAATCCAAGTGTATGAAAACAACTTGATTGATTCACATCATGATCTAATAACTCTCAGTAGACCATTTTACTTTTAATGCAATGAATTTTACATTTCCTTTAAGTTTACGTGTTTAAACTTTTACCCTTTCCTTTAATTTTGTCTTGCTTTTACTTGCAATCTCAAACCCGTCGAGAGAGAATGCCTTTTTTACTCTAAAACCAGTCTTGCTCTCTAAGTAACCTGAGTGCATTTCGTGACCTTTTTTCAAACCGTTTTCTATCAAAACCTTTGCACAACATGTCCTAAGATTTCTAGTTTGGTCTCGCTTGCAATAATCAGAAATAGCCCGTAGTTTGCCGAAAACACTAGTAAACAGTGGGTTTCAGAGAAAGCAAAGAAGCTTGGATTTACAAACGTCATTGGTAAATCCGATAAAGGTGACAATGGAAGAAGTGCATTTGTGACCGTGACATGTGAAAGAGAATGTTCATACACAGAGTACAAGTACAAGAGGTTGACACGGCGCAAAATTGTTGGTTCGGTTAAATGCGAGTGTCTGTTTCGAGTGAGAGGTTATTTGTTGATTGTTGGTGATTGGAGCCACAAATTTTGTGAAGGTATACACAACCATGACATGACAAATGTGTTGAAAGGTCATAAAACTGCTGGACGTCTAAACCCAAATGAACGTATGCACCTTTATGAGATGGCAGAGTGATGAGTTAATAATTAGTGTTTTTAATATAATATTTGAGTCTGTTTTATTTATATTTGAGTTTATTTTATTTAATATTATTTCCTTTTTAGAACTATTTTACTTCAATTGCAAGTTATTATATATCAGGATCAAATAATTGAAAGATTGAGTCTTGGAGCAAAAGAAAGAGGATTTGGAGCTGATTCGGGCTGAAAATACGAAGATTGAAGACAAAAATATATTTCCCCAAGTCAGAAGCTTGGCACGGCCCGTGCCACCAGCCACAAGGCCGTGCCAACCCCCAGAAGCCTCTTTTGCTGCTTTTTGCTTTCTGGACAAGCTACCTACTAGTTTATTTCTGACCTAAAAGCCCGTGGTTTCTTGTGAAACATTCTAGTGATGTATTTCTTAGAGCTTAAGTCATTGTAAACTATAAATAGAGTAGCTAGCTATCACAACAAATCATCTTTTGTTCTTGGAATTTAATAGTGACAATTGTCTTTCTTAATAAAAGTTCTTTCTTTATTTTCTTGTTATTTACTTTATGTTCTTTTTCTTCTCTTTTATGTCTACGATGAACATGAGTGAGTAGACTCTTCTTGTCTTGGGATTGTTGGATAAGTCTAATGACATAATCCTAATCAAACAAAGCCATAAACCCTAATTTTATATAAATCTACTTTCTAATCTAATTTCACCGTTTTTATAATGAATTAACAAATACCAAACTCATAATGCGACAACGGAGGGTTAATATTTGTTAATTCATCATCACAAATATCAATTCATAATGCGACAGCGGAGCTTTATATTGGAACAAGTGAAATTAGACAAGGGTTGCGAAACATGAGAATAGTCTAGCAAACCTTGAGACATATAAAGTTTCGTTCTTCAAGGATTCTAATAGCAATCAACCATGAGATTAGGCGTGGTTGCTAGAGGAACACACTCACTGACTTCGAAAGAAGATTTGATACGCTTAAGAGAAACTTGTCTTTAGAAAGTAGGTCGAATATAAAGTTTTGGTTTAGGGTTTGTTTGTGAAGGGTTTGTTATTTTGATGAACCAATAATCCCAAAGCGCTTTTTATTATTATTCGTTTAAACCGTTAAAAATCCAATCTTTACAACAGAACTTTCTTCTAATCATCTTCTAAAAGTTCATTAAGTTGAACAACTCCCTGTTGGAACGATACTCTCTTTTTACTACTTCGGTAGAACCGTGCACTTGCGGTTTTACTCATCAAGTTTTTGGCGCCGCTGTCGGGGAGTTAACTAATTTGATTAACTTTTTCTTGTTGATTAGAATTTTTCTTTTTCTTTTTCTTCTTCTACTTCTTTCTTTTTACCGTTAACTTCTTGGGTTCTTGCTCTTTTATGCGAAGATCTAAAAGTTTTGGTGAATTTGTTCCCGAGATCGAAAGGTTCTTACATAATAGAAAGAGATAAGCACGAAATAATATCGTTATGGCTGAACGCACTCTCAAAGAGTATGCAACACCTTCTACGGAAGAGCCACATGCTATTATTGTGTACCCAACGGTTGAGGGTAACAACTTTGAGATTAAGCCTGCACTACATAACTTGGTGCAGCAAAATTAGTTTTCTAGATCACCCGCTGAGGATTCGAATCTACATATCTCAACTTTTTTAAGACTCAGTGGAACCTTGAAGGCGAACCAAGAGATCGTAAGGCTACATCTCTTTCCTTTTTCCTTAAGGGATAGAGCTAGTGCTTGGTTCCATTCATTGGAAGTTGGTTCCATCACTTCATGGGATCAAATGAGGCAAGCATTCCTTTCCCGATTCTTTCCCCCCTCTAAAACTGCTAAATTAAGGGACCAAATCACACAGTTCAATCAAAAAGATGGGGAATCTCTTTATGATACGTGGGAGCGTTTCAAAGAAATGCTTAGACTTTGTCCCCACCATGGTTTAGAGAAATGGCTTATAGTCCACACTTTTTATAATGGCTTATCATATACCACTAAGATGACTGTTGATGCAGCTGCAGGTGGAGCTTTAATGAACAAGAACTATACAGAGGCATACGCTTTGATTGAGGACATGGCTCAGAATCACTATAAGTGGACCAATGAGAGAATCATCACTGCTTCTTCACCCTCTAAAAAAGAGGCAGGTATGTACGAAGTCTCTAACCTTGATCATCTTGCTGCTAAAGTTGATGTAGTAGCCCAAAAGTTTGAAAAAATAAACGTTAGTGCTGTCACACCTACTCTTGTATCTCCTCCTTGTGAAATCTGTGGTATATTTGGTCATATTGGTGTTGATTGCCAGCTAGGTAGTGCTATTAATCGTATTGAGCAAATGAACTATGCTCAATACAACTGAGGAATGAGGCAAAACCAAAACTTTTATAAAAACCCTCAAAATTCCTATGGACAAGTAGCACCACCTGGCTATGTAAACAACTAGAGAGTCGCTCAGAAATCAAGTTTGGAAATTTTACTGGAAAGTTATGTCATGAACCAATCTAAACAGCTCCAAGAGCTCAAAAACCAAACCGGATTTCTGAATGATTCTCTTTCCAAACTCAATACTAAGGTAGACTCCATTGCTACTCATACTAAAATGCTTGAAACCCAAATCTCCCAAATGGCTCAACAGGTGGCTACTTCTTCTCAAACACTAGGAGTCTTTCCTGGTCAAACCGAAGCCAACCCCAAAGCCGATGTTAACGCTATTTCTTTTGGGGGCAGTAAGCTAGAAGATACCATTGCTAAGGCTAAAGACATTAAAGGAGAAGGTGTTAAGCTTCTAGGTGAGAATGCCACAATAGAAGGTGAGAAACCACTTGATAAACTCAAAGTCCCTTTCCCATTGAGTCTTGCTAAACCTAACTTGGAGGTAAAATTCAATAAATTTGTCGATGTACTTAAGAAGATTTGCATCAATATTCCCTTTTTAAAAGCTTTCTCTCGAATGCCTCTATATTCCAAGTTTTTAAAGGAAAATTTTTCAAAGAAAAAAACTATAGAGCATAATGAGGCAATAGCTTTGACTAGGGAAAGTAGTGCAATAATTAAGAGGCCGCCTCCTAAGCTTAGAGACCCAGGTAGGATTTGAGTTGGAGAATGTTATGAAAGGTCCGACTCTTTATTCTTGTTGCATGGTTAAAGATCATGATGTGCAAGAATGCTTCCAGCGTCATCTACACAATATGATTTATTTGATCCTTTATGAGGACACTTTCTAACCGCCAAGCTAATGACTCTAAACGAGCGCTTCGTGGGAGGCAACCCACGCATTTAATCGCTTTTATTTTGTTTGTTTTTCGTTGTTTTAAGTTGTTTTGTAGGTAATTGTCCGAGCATGATTCAAGAAAACGAAAAAAATTGAGCCTAAAAATGCCTGAACCTTGGCACGGCCCGTGCCTGTGGTGGCACGGCTATGCCTGACCATGCCCAAACCAACCCCCAAACTCCAGAAAGTTGGCACGGCCGTGCCCGACTTCTGTGCACCCATATACAAAATTTTTTCTATTTCATTCTTCAACACAAACATCTCTCATCCCTCAAACCTCCATAACCAAAAACCTTCAAACCTTCATATCTTCCTCAAATCTCCACCAAATCACAAAATTTCTTCACCCAAACAACTCCAAACAACATTCCAAACATAATCCACCAATCAAAAACAACTTTCATCCACCCAAACCACAAATCATCCAAATTCGTATACCCCATTAACCTAACCCAAAAACCACAAATTCTTCACCAACATACACCATTAAACTCATAAACCTTACTTAAACATTTACCCCATAACTAAACCAACCTTTTCCACCCAAAACCTTACCAAACCCTAACCTTCACCAAAACTCACACCAAGTCAAACAAGTCAAACTAGGTCAAGGCAACCATGACTTCAAAGAGAATTGAAAAGGAGACAGGAAGCTCTTCCGGAGGACCTCCTTCAAAAAGGCAAGCAGCCCCGAGGAACCACGACATTGAATTTAACACTCTGAAACAACGGAGTAGGTATAAATCTCTTCTCTCTAAACCCTTGCACCCTTGTAGGTATCCAAATTCGCATTCTATGAACAAACCAGGGATTAGAGACAATGCGTTTAGGTTGTTGAGTAACTTAGGATGGGTTGAGATGCTAAGACCTATGAAGGGGTTTGAAAACTTCACTTATGAATTCTTAAGCTCTATTGCTTTCAAGAACGATAGGTTGAACTTTGATAAACCCGACCATAGAGTCTCCGTCCGACTTTTGAATATTGATTACGAGATGTCTCTTGAAAACTTTTGCTTAGAGATGGGCTTCACAAATGCGGGGTTCATCCATGACTCTTGGAATCATGATCTAAAGACGGAAGGCTATAACCCTGCTACCTTTTGGAAAAGTATCACTGGCTTAGGACAATACAATTCACGTTCCAATAAGGCTAGTAACATTCACAACTTTGTGCTTAGGTACCTTCAAAGGGTTATGGCTTGTACAATTTGGGGTAGGAAAGAGGTAGGAACAACTAGGACGGATGAACTCTTTATGCTTTGGGCAATGCTTAGTAACAACCCCGTGAACACTTGCTATTACTTGCTTGATTATCTTGCCTCTATAGGTGTGAAAATGATTTCTTGTGTTTTAAGTGTTCTTGCTATACCCACATCTTGTTTTATTGTGAAAATTCTCTAATGAGAAAAGCACAAAAGTTGCATCCCTTGAGCAAGTGTATGAGTAGGTATTTTAAGGAGCACGTTCTAATTTTAGTGGTAAATTAACCTTTTAAAGTTTTCAGAGTAAAGGTTAGAACTTGTTTCCTTAAATTAACCTTTTAAGGAGCACGTTCTAATTTTAGTGCTAAGGTTAGAACTTGTTTCCTCATAATATCTATCTTATACAGGAGCAAGAAAAGGGTTGGACTTCACACACTCACTTGGAACCTTTTTGTTGGGTTGAATAGGTTCACAAAGAATACTTGAAGTTGTGATTAGTGTACACTTGAAATAAAGCCTTTGAGGAGACATAAGTTTTTAATTGAATTGTCATATGTTATTCTTGCTTATGCTGCTATGTTTATGCCTTTTGCTTGAGGACAAGCAAAGATTCAAGTGTGGTGGTGTTTGATGAGTCAATAACTAGTGTTTTTAATATAATATTTGAGTATGTTTTATTTAGATTTGAGTTTATTTTATTTAATATTATTTCCTTTTTAGAACTATTTTACTTCAATTGCAAGTTATTATATTTCAGGATCAAATAATTGAAAGATTGAGTCTTGGAGCAAAAGAAAGCGGATTTGGAGCTGATTCGGGCTAAATATACAAAGATTGAAGACAAAAATATATTTCCCCAATTCAGAAGTTTGGCACGGCCGTGCCAACCCCTAGAAGCCTCTTTTGCTGCTTTTTGCTTTTTGGACAAGCTACCTATTAGTTTATTTATGACCTAAAAGCCCTTGGTTTCTTGTGGAACATTCTAGTGATGTATTTCTTAGGGCTTAAGTCATTGTAAACTATAAATAGAGTAGCTAGCTATCACAACAAATCATCTTTTGTTCTTGGAATTCAATAGTGACAATTGTCT
>Ga0228710_1001722_pt1 | contig 33420 bp, 12 predicted proteins | sample MedpolnodulmetaG_FD_177995 | JGI IMG/M metagenome (GOLD analysis project Ga0228710, IMG submission 177995) | Root nodule microbial communities from Medicago polymorpha collected in Santa Monica, California, United States - pink nodules | ecosystem: Host-associated > Plants > Roots > Nodule... | reverse complement strand
TCCCACTAATTCCTTTGTTTCCTCTTAATTACACCTCCACCCCCTTAATTCTAAAATATTTTAATTCCTATCTTATTCTTACTAACTATTAATAAAACCATTTAATTAAATAAACAAATCACATAATCACATAAATCAATTAAATAAGACTCTAAACTCTACCAAAAATAAAATAAACGGGCGTTACAGTATTCAGCAGGTTTGGATTTGTTTGACTATATGAGTAAATTAAATTTTACCATTGTCAAAAACCAAACTCACGAGTAATGACTACTTGATTATGGAGTATTTACGCACAACTATACATGTCAAGAATCAAATAAACTTGAAGCTTGGGTTGATAGATAAAAGCTTCATAAAACTTTAACACACGTTATACAACTTACTTTATCAGACTTTGGAGGCGATTGCTAGTATAGTCAAGGGGTAGCAATGGCTACCCAAAAAAAATAATTAATGAGTAATAGCTATGTTATTATATATTTGGTTACCTCTAATAATATATATTTGGCTACCCCAAATTTAATTTAAGTTGAAATAATTTTGTTTGACTTTAGTTACTTTTCAGAACTTTAAATTACTTGATCTCGTCTCATAGAAATCGAAGAGTTTACCTTTAATAATATTATTTTTATTAAACAAAGAAAATATTACAATAGCAACACATTTTAATCTGTTACTCTTAGTCCAAAACATATATCATATAGTCCCAACATTCATCCCATTAGTAATGTTAAAATTATAATATTATTAACTTATTAGTAAATATATTTGGACAAATGAAAGGAAACAAGGCTTTATTTACATTAAAAAGGACATTGCAAGTCACTTAAACTTATAGGCTGTTATGGATGAATTTGAGTCTTTGAAGGATTGTCGAGTTCGACTTTCATAAATAGTTACTATCAGTTTTAATTTCTTTCATTGTTGATTTTTATGTACAATCATTTGTTCCGTTGTTGATTTTTTTGGTAAAATCCGTTGCTTTTGCATTTTTGATATAATCCTTTTTTATTGCTTTAGGTGTATTTTATGAAGTACATTTTATATAAGTAATATTTATTGTGATTTTTTTAATTTATTGGTTAAATTCACAGTTAATGTTTTAAAAAAAAATTATATGTGGCCACCTCAAAAGAATATTACTAGCTTCGCCGCTGCCAGGGGCGTAGCCCTTCATATGGGAGGGGTAGCCAAGGCTACCCAAAAAAAAATATTATTCTTGAAATGGTTGGTATGTATATATATCCGGCTACCCTAAATAATAAACATTGAGTTACCCTAAACAAGTTCAGTTGCAAAAATTAGCATAAATAATAAAGTAAAAAAATGGGATATATATATATATTAACACCAAAAGATGATCATTTTAGCACAAGGAGTGCCAAAAAGACTTTGAAAGTTTACAACACATGAAAGGTAACCACAAAACAAAAATACAATTAGAGGATTAGCCGACGCCCAAACATACAAATAGCTTCGACCACCAAATATGAAAGTTTAAGCTAAAATTGACATGAGCCGCTTTCGTCCTCCAAAGAGAAAAGAGCAATTTTTATGTTTAAGAGATTTGTTAATTTTAGTCCTTAGTTTTTTTGTTAGAGATTAAATTCAAGACTAAACATTTTTTTTGTAAAATTTTAAAAAACTGAGACAAAAATTGAATAATTTTTATTAAGGACTAAACCTAAAAATATTATAATTTATAGGATTAAAAATATACTTTATCCTTAAATTTAATATTTTTGTTTTAAAAAAAAATCTTTTTATAGCTGGCTCCTGCGTAAATTTTTTGCGAGCTTCGCCACTGAAAGAACGGCTTAAATTCTTTTCACACCTAAACATTAGTTCCTATGCATGTCATATAAACATAACTTATTTTCATGGTTCAATATATAATGTAACATTCTTAATTAATATAACTATAATTAAAAAATTCATTTACTACACCGTATATTCTCCAAAAAAATCATTCGGCACAAGAAAACAGCTGCAGACAGAAAATCAAACTACCTTGTTGAAATCTCCATGCATATGTTACAATACAAATTGCTAGCATATAAAAAGAAACCACTATAAATACATCATTCCTCAAATTTGTAAAAACACATATTTTCAATTCATTAATCCAACTTTACCTTATAACCTCAAATTACAAACATTCCATCTAATCATAAAAACATAACCCAATCATAAAACTATGGCTTCCACAGCTTCAAAACTCCTCACACTAATCATATGTGCATTTGCCATTGTGCAAATAACACTTGCTGGTGATCCAGACATCCTCACTGACTTCATAGCCCCAACTGGAACCCAAGTTGATGCCAATTTCTTCACATTCACCGGTTTCCGCGCCCTTCTTCCACCAAACATACAGCCCTCAACTTTCAAGGCATTGAAAGCAAGCAAAGCAGAATTTCCAGCTCTTGACGGACAAAGTGTCGCATATGCTGCTCTAATATACCCACCTGGAACCATCAATCCACCACACACGCACCCTCGTTCAGCCGAGCTACTCTTCCTCGCAAAAGGTTCCCTGAATGTTGGTTTTGTGGACACCACCAATAAGCTATTCACTCAAACACTACAACCTGGTGACATGTTTGTGTTTCCAAAGGGACTTGTTCATTTTCAGTTCAATGCTGATACTTCAAAACCTGCTTTGGCTTTTTCGGCCTTTGGTAGTGCTAATGCTGGAACTATTTCAATTGCTAGCACATTGTTTAACTCTACCATTGATGACAATGTCTTAGCTCTGGCTTTCAAGACTGATGTTGCAACCGTTCAAACTTTGAAGAAAGGATTTTCTTCTTAAGGATTATGATAATGGCTTGAACATGTGAACTTTCTTTCAATATTATATTGCTTTTTTTTTTCTTTCTTCCTGTTATAATGATAATTCAGTGATTTTTTTTTATATAAAGTTGTGAGATTTGAAATGGTTGATGTAACTATTTCTGTTATTGTATTCACCTGAAATAATAAAAGGCTTAATTGCAGTTTTAGTCCTTCTATTTTCACTTTCTTGGATAATTGGTTCCCTATTTTAAAATTCGACAATTTTGGTCCCTCCATCATATTTTTGAACTATAAAAAAAATGTGATGTGATAAATTTTAAACATCGTGGAATGTGATCTGAAGATGAAAAAAAATCAACATCGATGAAATTGTAATAAAATTCCCTTAAAAACTTCATTGAAAACATATCATATCACAATATTTTAGACAAAATATGTGACAAAGGAACCAAAATTATCAAATTTTAAAATAAGGAGACCAATTTCACAAAATGATAAAAATAGGTGGACAGAAACTGTAATTAACCCATAATAAAAAGATGTTATGACTTATGTTACCAATTAATATTGTTGATATTAATTGTCAAGAGAAAATTCACCTACACATTATCATAGCATCAAGTTGTTTATTTTCATGAGAATTCTGCCTCAAATTGCTTAGAAGGAGAAACATCGATCATTTTAGAAATTGGTAACACCACTATTTTTTTTAACCCTTGATTTCTTTTATTTATTTCGTATGGTTGAAAATGTCATGGATATGGTTATCTCAGTGTAACAGATCATGCCCGTTTTTATCATTTAGTTGCCACATACTAAAACGGTATTAAAACCCAACAATTATCCGAAAATATATTTATAAAGAAACAATATTCGCCTCTTCATCGTGCGTCAAACCCACCTTTCACTTTCTCACACCAATACACAAAAAAAAAACCTCGAACTCGTAACTGAAATGGACCAGCACAAACCGACCCGTCCCTGCCGCCGCCACCGATACAACCACCAGCAATTCAAAAGTAAGGCTTCTCCATTAGGCCCTCCCGGTCCCATCGGAATCCTCGCCGCCTTGCCGGAAAATGAAGAATCTTTCGACACCAGAAACGTCCATGAAGCTCCGGTCTCGGTTTCTCTATCCACATCCGTGTCCTCCAATTCATCATCATCATCAAGACCTATTCTTATTATCCATAGACTGTCGCCAGACCGAACTCCATCATGGTCATCTCCGGTATCGATTGAATTCTACCATTCCATGCCGATTGACATTCCGATTAGACCGAAACCTCAAAACCTTTCATATTAATTAAGACAAACCTAGTCATCCTAAAAAACTACATTGCCATTATGCTATTGACTCAGCTACGCGCCTCCGTCTATCTGACACCGATTTGTAACGTCCACTCCAGCCAACAATCATCTGAGCAAATGTACTATATAGGCACGTATCATCGTTCACTTCGCTTAGTACTATATATGTTTTACAATTTTCCCTATGTAATTTCCATCCTTTTATAAAGAATATTTTTGTTGTTTTGACTATGAATCTTTGGTTTATTGTGTGTATGATCATTCACTTCACTTCTCTTTTTCTCTATGCATGCTCTTCTCTAATCTCTACTATGAAAATTATTGCTGGAGAAGCATAAAATGAAAAAGGCTTCATTATTCTTTCATCGCTGCATGAGAGGTCGAATTTTCCAGGAAAGTTTCTAAAAAATAGGTAATCAATACTTCTACTCCAGCCTATTTGTTTTGTAAGTTACAAAATGGAATAATACAACAAATCATTTAATCATAAAATTGTGGAAAACTAATCACGGTCCAACTAAGAGCTTTTTTATTATTTTTTGTATCCACCTTTATAATTTTTTATTTTTGCAAAAATTTCATAAAGTCCTTTTTAATCTTATACATCCATAAAGTACTTTGAAATCTTAAAATTCTGTGTTATAAATCCATTAAAATCCAAAGTTCAAATCCTTGTAATTAAAAAGTCTTTAAAAAATCCTAAAAGTCATTACAATCATACAAAGTCTTTTAAAATTGTCAATACTTTTTTTTTCTTCCAAAAATAATCTTTTAAAATCCTAATCTAGTACACTTGTATTGTAGGTCTTTACATCCAGATCACATTTGTTGTAACATGCTCGCGCCGGTCTAAATTATAAGTAAATTTTCACTTTTTAAATTAATTGAATAAATGTTGTATATGATCCATATTATAGACCATATATATATTTTTTGTTAAATATATATTATTTATTTAATGAACTTGAAAGTGAAAAAGTTGTTTAAAATTGAGAGGGAAGAAGTATACTATAAGAAAGGTTCTCTTAAATTTTAATTTGTTGACACAACCAATAAGCTTTTTACCGGACACTTGTTTGTGTTTTCAAAAGGACTTGTGCATTTTCAGCTCAATTTTGATACTTAAAGATCTGCTCTGCCTCTTTCTGCCTTTGGTATTGATATTGTTGGAACGGTTTCAATTCCTAACACATTGATCAGCATTCAGCCCTACCATAGTACCATTGATGATAGTGGCCTCGCTTTGAAGAAAGGATTTGCTTCTTAAGGATTATAATAATTGGTAGAATATGCAAACATTGAGGATTATAATATTGTCTCAACTTCTTGTTATTTTATAACAACTAGTCGAGATACCCGTGCCACAACACGGGTAGCGCGGCGAATATTAATTAGTTGATATAAATGTAATTAGTTGGATAGATATGATACTAAGTTAAAACATATATGAAAAGGGTAATACTTTATAGATGTATATGCAGAACAAATTACATATGAATAACTTTATAATGGCAGTAACTAATTTTAACTATTGTCACATATATTTTTGTTAATATATGTTCATTTGCATACAACTCTTGTTAAACTTCATAAACATGGGTATAATGACATATAATTCATATTATCACACGCGCGTGCGCACACATACACACATATAGCAAGCCTACTCCCACTTGTTTATTACTAAAAGACCAATTATATATGTTGAAAATCTATTTTAAGCGGAGGTTATATTTGTAAATTTGATTTGAAAATTTGATTTGAAAAATAAATAACTCTCCTTCATGCAATCATTTGGTTGAACCTTCTCTGATGAAAAGCCATGGTCACTATGTACTCCTGGTCCTCTGAATGATATCATTTCAAAACTTATGGCACAATTAAATGGAGAACGATTTTATATATCCAATTTAAGGCGAAGATTACATTCTCAAAGGATCTGAGATTCTCAATTGAAGAAGCAGTTTCATGTTTTTTTCTGTGAGTACGGATCCTCTCCTTCAAACATGTTTACAGCTTCCCTCAATCATGTATATCAACCCTTTGATACATCGTACAACTTGCAGATGAGAGAACATGAACAAAAGTTACCACAATAATTATCACTCACTCTAAATCTCCAATTTCACCCAACATGGAAATCAGACTCTCTTCCTTTTCGCCGATTCATCTCCACTCAAAATTCATCGTCTCCAAGAACAAGAAACAACCCAATCAACCCCTCATATTTCTTATACTCAGACCCGGTTCCTCTTCACATATTAATCTACACTATCAACCCCATTGCTGACAAATAACCCTTAATGGTAATACCTTAATTGTCCCAAAAGTTAAAGAAAAATTCTCACTTTTCATATACCCTAGAACAATAAAACTGAAGAGAGACATTGCAACAGTAGTTACTAAAACAATAAAACTGACAACCTAAGAAAAAAGATTACTGACATAGAAACAAAATTTCACAAACAAGCAAAATCCAATCAAGAGAAATGGAACCCAAGGAAAGTTGGGAATTAGAAGGAGCTTGAAGAAAAAAAATCACTTAAATGAACACATGAAAGTTGGGATTTTTTGCGTACATGTCGAGAAAGCTGCAAAACAAAGAAATTTATTGGTAAGATCCAAGGATTCATCTTATATGCATAATAAAATTTGTTTAATTTTGAAAAGAACCAAAATATGGAAGAAAAAAAACAATTTCTTATTCGGTATAGAAGTCTTTTTCCTCTTGGGAGGGGAACAACAGCTGGAAACAGCTGCTAATACCCCGTAAGCTGAGGAGCGAAAGCAGAGAAATTCTTTCTCTTCCAAACAATTTTGTTGTGCTACCGTTAATGGTTGTGCTTTTATCTTGCTGCCGTTAGATTAATTTAATGGATATGATGTAGTGTTGAGGGGATTGAGACAAAAACAAGATTGAGAGGATCCAGATCCGTTTTTTGTAAATTAAAAAAATAAAATAAAACTCACAAAATTATATTTTAAGTGAAATTGACAAAACTATCATTTAATTTCTAATGACTTAAAATAGTGGCAGTTTTATTTCAATGTCTAATGATTATTTTCTCTCACACAATTTTCAATGCAACTTTAAGTTTGTTTTTTTCTTATAAAATAAGGGCAGTTTAGTAAAAGTGTTATGTCTAATGATTATTTCATTCTATTCCTTAATATGTTTGCAATTGGCTAAAGCGACACTCATTTTAAAACGGAGGGAGTAGTAAAAAACATTAAAAACAAATCCATAAAAATCTTCTTCTATTGTTGATTTTTATGATTTAATTTTCAATAAATCATAAAACTATGTTGTTGATTAATGAAGAAAAAAATGTTCTTTTTCGATATTAAATCCTTCAAAACCATTATGTTTGCTTAATCAAAATATGAAAATTAGTTTGAATTTAAAGGAAATGAAAGGAAGTTAGCAACACTACCATTGTTTGAAGAAAAATGGTCATCATGATTGTATTTCTTTTGTAACATGTTAAATCTACAAAATAAAAATGCAGGAAACCAAATATTGGTAGAAAATATGAGTTAGTGACGATAAATTGAATAAATGATTAGATGAGAGAGTAAGGACGAGAAAGAGGAAAGATGAAAAAAGAAGAAAATGAGTAAATGATAGAAAGATGAAATTGTAAAGAAAAAGAAGAGAGGGAAATTTTGAGTGAAATTTGAATTTGAAATTCAAATTAGTCAAAAGTTCTCAAGTTAAAAAGTTGAAAATCTGAAAAGTTACTTTTGGTTGTTAAAATATCGAATATGCCCTTTAACATATAAGTTGAAATGAGGTTAGATCAGGGATATTGTAAGTCAAATTTTTTGAAAAAGGTGTTTTTATCAGTGGATAAGTCCAAAATAGACTTAACTTTGTGAAAAAAAAACTTTGGTGAAAAAAGGGGCATGGGTAGTTAAGTATTTTTGGCAGTAACTTGCTATCATATATTGTAAGTAGATAGATAGATAGATAGATTCAAGGTGGCATTTAGGGTGGGTGAAGCAAAGAGTTTCCCACTATGGGAAAATTACTTTTTGACCACTAGATCAAATAGAGAGCAGAGTTTTATCATGAACCCTCAACACCATATCTAACCACCCATCTTATACAAACTCATTTCCCTACTTTCTCCCCACCAGGTACCTCATCGCAAAAACCCTTTTCATAATTAGAAAATCCATTGTACAGAGATACACATTTTAGCATGGTTCATACATTGAAAACCATTTTCATAAATAGACATGAAGAAATCCATAAGCCACCTCTATGTTCAGAGGTGCAAGCGAAATGCGGCAAGATCTAAAAAATTGTATTGTAAATTTATATTTTTGGTTGATTTGAATTTCTTTCTTTTTTTTTTTAGATTCAACCAGGTTTATAATTTATTTGTTAATTTCTTAACTTTAGGTATTCCTATAAAACAATGATGGTTCATGACTTCAAGAACAACTAATTAAATTTAGATACTCGCACTACAGAACTTAATTCACATATTGTGAGGGTTACTTTTGTTTGCATAATAATGTTGAGCATGATAATTCCAACGAAACAGGGTTTTCACCTTATTGTCCGCGGTGGTGGAGGACCGAAGGTAACAGTCGGAGTTGGGGATGGAAAGAGGAGGTCTGCTGAGGTGGTGGGGGAAACGGGAAAGTTGTTGTAGAAGATGAGTGGTTAGATATAGTGTTGAGAGTCCACGATAAAAATGTGTTCTTTACTTGATCTAAGGGTCAAAATTAACTTTTCCATAATGGGAAACTCTTTGCCTCACCCACCCTAAATGCCACCTAGATTCAATGATTGCTTTTGAAAAGGTTGTGAGATATGAAATGGAATAGGAGATATAATATATAATTAAAATATTTATAACTTGACTTTTTGACTTATTTTTTAGACAAATATGCAGCGAGTGTTGAATTTTATTTTTGTAATACAATTATTCTTGAGTATTTTTTTGGTTGAATTAATTTTAGGGATTTTTTTATAAATAACACAACAAAATATATTAATGATGTGACACAATCCTATAGTTTATTGTGTAATCTAACTTTACATAGAGTCGGTGTATCATAATTAAACTCAATATTATAATTTTTTGTTGAAAGAAACTCCACAACACAACAAAATGTTAGCAGGCCACTAACAATTTTATTATATTATATATATTTTTTTTGATTTTAATTATATTTCTTTTTTTCTTTCAAAAATAAAATATATTTTTTACTTTTATGATAATTAATTATACAATTTGTGATTTTTTTCCATGCAGGTTGAATTTGTGATTTTTATTATTTTTTAATGTTATTTTTCATAATAGTAATAGAATAAAGGGTTAATAGGTCTTTACCCCCTGTAATATAGGTCATTTCTGGTTTTTCCCCCTGTAAATTTTATTTTTTGATTTACCCTCCTGTGAAATATTTTTGTTTTGATTTACCCCCTTAATAGGCCAAACAAAAACCAATTTTATTATTTTTTTTCAAGAAGAGGTTGAATTTCATGTATACTTAGACATAGTTAAACAATCATCAATTGATGCTACATTACATGTAAAATTTGTTGTAAATGTTAAGAAGACATGTCATATTACGTATATTTAGACATTTTATTGATTGCAAACTATCAATTTTCAGCCTTTACGGTTAAAAAAAATTGTTAAAAGAAAAATTATGAAATTGAAAATAAAAAAAAAAAACTTTAAAATAAACAAAATCAACAAAGTAATCATCGCCCATTAATTACTCAATCTTCCCAATAAAACTACGTTACATTTTTACGCCGCCTCAACCTACCTTTCTCTTTCACATCAATCAATAAACAAATAAAAAGAGCAACAGGATTAAAAAAAACCTCAAACCCTAACTCTCAAATGGATCTTCACAAACCGACCCGATTCCGAACCCGCAAATTCCTCCCTACCAAGGCGGAGCGTTTCCTCGGCGTCCAACCTCACGCGCCGCCGTCGTTTAATAATTCATCATCCCTCGAACTCAACGAAGACGACGTCGTTTTCGATATCGACTATTCGCACCCCTCTTCTTCTTCACCTTCTATTCCCACCCCCATCTCCAACCATAATCGCCACCACTACAATCACCACCAATTCCAACGCAAATCTTCCCCCTTAGGCCCTCCCGATTCCTTCGGTCTCCTCGCCGTCTTGCCGGAAAACGAAGAATCTCCCGATGCCGGTGACTATTCCAACCTTCTCAATGATGCTCCCGTCTCGGCTTCATCTTCCTCAAATTCATCTCCCTCATCCAAACCTATGCTCATCGTTCAACGCCCTCCCGACCGAACACCGTCATGGTCCTCACCGGCATCAGATAAGTTCTACCATTCAGCACCGATGAACGTTCCAATGATGTCTTCCGCAATGGCGAATCGCGCAAGGCGGTACGCAGAAGAAGATGCACGGGCTTTAAATGAGGAAGAGGAATTTCGAAGCACGATGCCACCACATGAGTATCTTTCAAGGCAATTGGATTTTTCGCCGATGCATTCGTGTTCGTTGTTTGAAGGTGTTGGTAGAACCCTAAAAGGAAGAGATATGCGTCAAGTTAGGAATGCTGTTTTGAGCCAAACAGGTTTCTTTGATTGAAAGCTACTGAATTTTGTATTTTTTTTTTGTTTTTATTCTCAACCTATGAATTTTGGTTGGGAAATTGCATATGCATAGAAACCCTAATCAATGGATATGAAATTGAAGACTTGGTCAATAATTTTGCTTAGCATTTTTTATGATAGAAGTGAATTATTTCAATTTTATTACTTGTTTGTTGATGCTTGTTATAATAGAAATTGTTGTGGTTTTTGGAGAATTTATGTGAATTATAGAAATTCATGTTGAAAAAGGTAAACTTAGTCCTTATGACATTGGAACTGGGCATAGTAGCTTTGCTTTTGGATATTTTGTAGGAAAAATTAATCTTTACATGTTTTCTGGATGATTTAGGAACTGGGCGTTATTTATAAATACTTTCCAAACACGATATATAAGATACAATTTCCTTTTTTTAAATCATTTTTTCTATCTCCTTGGGAGAACATCAACACTAATGCAGGTTGTATTGTATACAGTGTCGTTTTTGTGTGTTTAAATAACGCAACTCATATATTAAATAGTTGAGGATAAAAAAAATTGGTGTCTAAATCTTATTGACACAAGTCAATTTGATTGTGTTGGCTATTTATAGGATAGGGAATGGCAACAAACATAAGCCTGTGTATTCATTTTGTGTAGGTTAGGAATGACATAGATCATAGATGGAGATTGGATTGTAGAAGATAAGTAAACCTTGAACCTTTCAAATCCTTTTAATGTCCTTTTTTAGTATCTTGATGATCCATACTTTTAAGTTTAAATGTGTTGAACTCTGTTCCATTTAGACTTACGTAGCTTGAAAAATGGAAACACATTACCTTGGACTTTTCAAGATAGGGAGCTTTTTATCTTCCAGACTCGTTTAGTTCATATACTTACATACTCAATATCGGCGACTTTCAAAAGCTAATGAGCCTGCGTGCCTTCTAATGGTTCATCATGCGCATTGGACTGATCAAATTGGATAACCAATAGTTGAGTCCGGAGAACCTAGCTTCGGTTCAGCTGACAAAAAGGCTCAAACATAATATTATTATGTCATGCAATCATAATGTCAGAGAGAACGTACGTCATGCAAAAATACTACCCTATAAATTCAGAAATTGATAATAAGTTTAGCACACTAAGGTTCCTCCGTGAACCTTGTTAAACAGTCATACTGACATCGAGGATTTTCCTCAATTAAACCACTAAGGTCAAGCTAACAAGAAATATTTATTATCATACTCTTGATAATAGGTACGAATTTGAATGTACCAACCCGAGTTCAATTTTTGGGAGACATTTTAAACATATTCTTTGTCCCCTCAAACCAACAAATTTTTTTTCTCTTTATTTCTTTTGTGAATTGTGGTATATTGAGTACGGAAAATTACGTGAGAGAGATAGAACAGAAAAAATGGAGAAAGAAAATTGTGTGTGTGAGAGAGAGAGAGAATAATTCATCTCCAACAAAAAATGCACACATACCGTCACAAATTGCTGTCCGCACGAATTAGTATTACTGTTCATTTATCTAAATATAAGTTTGAAAAACATGTTATGTGAGAATTATCAACACACATACTCAATCATCAAAGTTATTTGTTGTGTCGTCTACTATTGGAGTCTAGCACAAGTGGTTGGTGTGCACTTTGTGTGAGTATTGTAAACCCCGGGGTACCGAGTTTGATTCCTACAGATAAAAAAAATCTGCTGTGTCTTTTTCCAATCCACAAATTTAGCTTTTTTACTGGCTATATCTTCAATATATGAATTCAACTTAATCTTTGCCCATTCTCAGCATTTTTCATCAATTAAAATGATGGCAGACATTATTCACCCAAAAAAAAATGAAGGCAGACATATTTACTAGTGTTCGGATCCTTGTTCTGTAGTTAACTCTTGAACTATATACACAGATGATGTTTTACTCCTGTAATAGGTTTATGTGTGCTAGATTTTATTTGATTTACGCACCCTGTTTTCTTGTGTTCGGGAGTCATTTTTTCCTCCACTTTCTTTTTTATCATCTGTTTGATATTTGTTTTAAAACATGGAAGGCTTCTCTCTGACTGTCCCTTATCTTTAGGGGGTATACACACTTTCATACAGCATGCAAATGAAGTAGCATGCACAGCAGAGATGCCAGAAGAAAGTGTAATAGCTTAGTGAAAGATTCATAAATTTTTCTTAGACTTCTTATTGTTGAAAATGTAATGACTTTTGGTTCTAATCTGTTGTGCTTCTGGGCAGAAGGCAGAAAAAAAGTGGTTGCATAATGCAATGCAATTGCTTTCATTTTGATTTGTGTGCCTTTTAATTGTTAGTATCTTTTTGCTTTTTCTCTCATAACTCAAATAGTAACAAATAGTTGAAAATTCAACCCCAAACGACATAACCACTATGACACCAATCACAAAAACAAACAGAACCTTAATAGTGAAATGATTGTTCTTCCGATTTTGAACAGAACCCTTTCATCCCATGACAGGTTGCTCACAGTATACAAGAAGTTAAAAGTTGGAATGTAAGAAAGGAGAGAAGGCTGAACGGTGCATCAGTACATGGCAGTTGTTTGTAGCCTTGAATTATCTATTCAAAAGTGGTTACAAGTTGCAACAAGCGGATATAATAGTGGAATCTGAATGTCTTCCGTCTTCATTGGGCATTTTGGTTCTCATTTATGGTTTAGAAATTGGGACTTAAGCTCTTCAATTTTATATTAGTGTTGTATTATTATAACAAGGGCTTATGTGTAGTTTCTTTCTTTGAGCTGGGGTTGTTCTGTTGAAGGTCAATTCTGGATGTGTGGTATGGGGAAGGTGATGCGCCTGTTCTGAGCCCTGTTTAATTTCCCAGCAATGTTGATGTAAAACTGATATTTTTCCTTTCAATCTAGCTTTAGGAAGTTATTGATTGCATTGCCTTAACCATTCCTAGAAGTTGAGGAGTATGAGTGTCGGTTCGTAGGGTGTGTGAGTGTCAAGTTCGATTCTTCCGGATAAAAATGGCTAGTGTGTGATAACTAGTGATGCTAGAGCTAGGTTAATGAATAAAAGCTTGTTAGAAAAACTTGGTGTTTCAATGATAGGCATCTCACAACCAAAGAAGTTTTGGAAGATTTCCATCAAAAGATGATCTTCAAAAGATTATATCAAAATATTACTATTAGAAGTGTATCAACGTCTTGTGTTACAAACGTTACAAATGTGGTCCTTCAATATTAAGTGACGATATTGATCTTACATTTGACTTGGCACACGAGAGATCAATCAAAACAAAAATAAAACGAAGGATCAAGTTAAGCCTAGGATTTTTTATTCGTTCGAAAGGATCATTTTTCCCCAAATTCTCCATGACTTTCACCTTGTTACAAACTCGACATCCATCATTTTCTGTGTCAATATGTGCTCATCAATCAAATCTCAAATATGTATTTTAATTAGAACCCCTTTCATGATATCTTAACACTTTTTTCTCTATCGTCTAATCATGAAAGATGCAATAATGACTTGATTAGTTGATTACCAAAAATAGAGGAATTGGTAATCAATGCAAGTGCAGATGAATCAGTACCGACCCAACATATGTTGAGACTTAAATCGAAATAGTATCTATTTATCATTAGAACCACTGTGACGGCATAGTTAGTAACACATGTGAAACATTTTTTTTTTGAAAGAACATGTGAAACATGATTATTTTTTTTGTGGTGGCCGGTATTTGAACTTTAGACCTTGCATATACTATACATTGTCTTTACCAACTGAATTAAGCTCACGAGGACATGTGAAAAATGATATAGTATAATATTAAATGATGTCTAATTTGAGCATAGCAATATAACAAAAAAGTTATATTATTTGAACAACAATTTGTAAGACAACTTATGGTATAACCATAAATTTACAAAGAAAATGAAGTATTGAGACAAAAATAAAAACAATAGAGAGAAAGTAAAAATATTTCTCATAAAGAAATGGTTGTTTAAATATCTTTCTCATGAAGAAATTAGAGGCATAAAACTTTAGTTTCATGGACTTTTAGGGTTGGGTGAATGTGTTGAAAAGGTGAAAACTCAATTTTTCTAAAATTACATATCGGTTTATACAATGCAAAGAAATCCCAGATCATCATCAATTTGAAAACGAAATCACTAGAAAAGAAAGACTCAATTTGGTCTTTTCGATTATTACTCTATTTAAAATTAAAGTGCATGAATAATATAATTCATATTCTAATATTTTCTTTTAAAGAGTCTAAATTAATAAATTGTTTAAAAAAAAGAGAGTCTAAATTAATAAAAAAATTACAAGCTAAATTAATAATTTGTTGTTAGTATTGGAATAATAATTTTTTTCTCATCGTCCGTTGAATCTAAAGTTTCTAACTTCTTTATTCTTAATTCAAATAAGTTGAACTATCAAATTAAGTAAATAGACTTTTAACTCCCAATCATAACCCTGGTAATTTTTTTTTGTGGTGTCTGGGATTCGAGCCCTAAACCTTGCATATATTATGTATTATCTCTACCAACTGAGTTAAACTCTGGTAATTGATTCACCACGTAAGCATTACCTTCATCAATTTTATTTCGTAGACTATCATAAAATAAATGTAATGGTTACTTTTTCGGTGGTTCCTTCCTCCTTCGAAGCATGATGTAAACCCTTCACATTTTGCGCCTAATTTTAATTAATACATTGCCATTTTTGGTCGTAACACTCTTCAGTCATTTTCTTTGGGGACAAGGACAATACAATATGGCAATAATCTGTCAAGCCTTCATTTCTACGACATCATTTCGACTTTCCAAATCATATTTAAAAATCGAAACTAAATTGTAAAATAATTTATTTAAACTTCAAATATTAATTACTTTAAATACATTTGAAATATATCGGAGGTTTTTGGCCTATATAATCGTTTTTCATCTGTAAGAATCAAACTTGGTACCTAAGAATTTACAATACTCATGCACCTAAGAATTTAGGGAGTTTAATTTTGAGGGGGTGTTTATCTTTGGGGGTGAGTAGTGACAATGATTGGTATTGAATATCGTTTTTACAGTGATTGCTTTCGTGAAAATGTCTCTTTTAGGTGGGACGTGTATTTTAGTGGGTGTTGTCTTTATAAGTGTTTTAAGGTGTTTATTTTCAGGCATTCCGCCTATATACAATGTCTTTTGTTTATATTCTCAGTTTCACTTGTCTCTATTCGTCTTAAGTAGAAATCTGGTTGATTAATAAAATTTGTTGTTTAAAAAAAAAAAATACTCATACACCCTAAGTACAAACCACTTGCACTAGATGCCTGGAAAAATACATAGTAGTCGCTAAGAAATGGTTTGGTTTTTTGTGACCGAGGTTAAAACCTCAAACCTTCATATATTATGGATTGTCTCTACCAGCTGAGTTAAGCTCACAAGGACAATTACTAATAAATGATTAAAATAAAATAAAAGACATTTTTTTAAAATAAAATAGAAAACATATTGCCTATTTTAGAAGAAGCATATTTAGTTACTATTAAGGCTCGTTTATTACGAATTAAAATAAAAGTTATTTTGATAACGAATAATTTAGAGATTATTTTTTAGAGATTTTATAAAAAAAACCAGAATCTATTTTGCATTTGTTTATCGTAGTAAAAATTACCTTTTTAAATAAATAATTTAGTCCCTCAAAAAAAAAAATTAGTTTGTTTGTATACATCTATATAAAAAGGGATTTTTTGTTACACAATTAGTTCAATCTTTTGACATTTTTTTTTCTCTTCGCTCTAAAAAAAATCTATTTTTTTAGAAGATGCTCTCAACAGCTTCTCATTTGAATTAGAAGATGCAATACTCTTAAAAATGATTATTTTATTTAAAAATATGATTTTTTTTTTCTTAAAAAAACTATAACAAACATATGCTTCATATTAATTCTAAAACAATGGTTGATCCACTTTTTGGTAGGGTGAAAAAAAAACACAAAACTGAACTGAACTGCTGAACTGGACCAAAAAAACAGAATCATTACTAACAATTCTTGAATTAAACTGAAACAATTTGGTTCGGTTCAGTTTTGTTCATGATTTGTTAGTTTAGTTCGAAACAATTCGGTTCGATTTTAAAAACTTTTAAAATTTGATTAGGTTTGGTTTTTTATATTTTTTTCTTCCAATAATAACAATTCTGTTCGGTCTGTAACAATTCAGTTTAGTTTAAAACAGTCGTTCGGTTTAAAATGTAAACATTTCAATTCAGTTCAGTTTTAAAACAGTGGTTCGTTTTCATCCCAATTCAATCCATGTCTACCCCTACTTTTTGGTTAGGCCGAGCCAAACAACGTTCCATTTAATACTGTAGCGGTGGAGTAGCTATCTATGACTTAGTTGAGGTGATACATTTTGTTAATGAACATTTTATTCTGATGCACGTGGAGGTTAATTTCTATCTTAAAATAGCTTTTCATTAGACGTAGAATGAATGCTTCTTTCCCTTGCATTTGCATTATATAGGAGAAAAGAGATTGTTAGTGCTTCTAATTTATTTATCCATATTTAGAAGACATTCAAAACATGCCATCCTTTTTTGAAAGAAAAACATTTCATCATATATTTTCTGAAGAGATGTTGTGAACAATCATCGTATTTGAATACATCATCTTTCACTACATCATATAACACCTCATTTTATCTTTATCTTTTTCTTTTTATCACCTCATTAATCAATCATATCGCTATTTCTTATCTATTTCCCTCTCAAGATTTATACACATATATGAGCGTACACCTAAGTATTTTTCTACTGTGAACATGCAGCTTAAAAATGCATGGCTCTAGCAAGGTCAAGCTATTAACTTATATAACATATATGCTCGTATGATCCAACTAGAATTATTTGGTAGCAATAAATTTCTCACGAGATTGTAACTCTCTTTTTATTTGTCTATAGTTTTTTCATATACTACTTTAAGGGCCCGTTTGGATTACCTTATTTTAGAGCTTATATTAAACAGCTTATGCAAATAAATAAGTTTTTATGTATTATTTATAAGTTTTTAAGGTTGTTTATGAAAAAATAGTTTATGAAGATACGATTTTCGCTAGTGAGAACTTATACATTAAAATAAAAGCTTATTTATTTACATAAGCTATTTTTCATAAGCTCAAAATAAGCTCAAACCAAACGAGACCTTAAATAGTGATGAACTTATGACTAGAAACCTATTTTCCCCCTCCTTTTTACTCTCATCATTTTAACTAAGAAATATTTTGTCATTTTTTATTTGTATATAATTCAACGGTTAATTTTCGATTTTGATTACCAATTGTGGCGGCAGAGTCTTTTAGCTTGCTTAATGACTGTTTTTTTTAGCTTGTTCTTCTTTTTCTTTCTTTTTTCAGTTTGCCGTTGCGTTTTTGTACAATGTGTATAAACTTTGATTGTGTCTAGGCCTTTTGGCACTCCCTATACTAAAGCGTCTAGCTGTGTTTAATATATCATTTTGACTATTTTTTTTAAAAACAATAGATATTTAATTTACTAACATTCAATCTTATTTTTAGGGAAACCAACTTTATTATATGCTCCTCCTACATGTAAATGAGAAAATTCGGTGGTCACTATTCTTCCAATTCCGCTGTCTCTCTTGTCCTTTTAAGAAAATATTTAAAAAGTTAGGAAATTTATTATTTCATCTAAAACAAACAAATTTGGAGGACATGTGATTTGTTTCCATCTAATAATTATTTCGATGTACAAGTAATTGTTATCATGATTTTGCAGCAAATGAGTAAGCTCACTACAATTGTGTGGATGCTATGCTTGGTGGTACGAAAAGTGTTCAAAACAAAAGGGAGCCTAATTATAAGCCACCCCCGTTATTGGTATTGGAAATTGTTTCACGTGAAAGTATTCAATTAAAATGAAAAATATTGTTTGTTCAAAATAATAACTATATACTTACAATAAAAATCAGGTTGCATATTCAATGTTATGGACCACGTGTTTGTTCAATTAAAAGAAATATAATACTCCCTCTGGTCTTAAATATAAGAAAAAAATTCTTTTTTTAGGTTCATTGAATAATTAATGTATCTGCTTTACAATGTAGATCAAATACATTAACTACTCAATGAACCTAAAAAAAGAATCTTTTCTTATATTTAAGATCGGATGGAGTAATGTATAAGGCATCATTCCTTACATGATCATGTTTGGCATGATGTTGGATCATTCATCCCCACACATGGTGGCAATCACTACAGTTTTTTTTTCTTCCTATTTTGAAAAAGAGATAACATGTATTGTTACGATTTAAGATACGTTGTTCTATGGACATAATTCAGTTGATAAATATTCGTTTATAGGAGTAACCCACAACGTCCACTTATTCACACTTAAAAAGTATGATATTTTTGATAAAAAAATATGATATTTTAGCCATTCGACAATTTGAATTAAAATTAATATAAACTACTATCAAATACCTTATAAAAAGTATGAAATTTGTCTATTTTAATGGATTTTTATTATCCTTTTACTCACATGTAGTATTAAAATTTACTTTAGAAGTCACTTACTATTAAAATTTATTAGACCGACCTTAAATTTGTCTCCCCTATTATTGGGTATTTTTTTTCTTCCATATAGTTAAGTTTAGATTGAGTACAATGAATCAACACTGGCTGAGTCAAGTGACATGCAGACTACCTTGTTTACTTCTCTTAAACAAAACTTTAGAGTCCCGTAACGTGAGTGAAAAAATATAGACGATGAATTGGTCCACTCGTGTCCAAACAAGGTCCAATATTGTGACATTTTAATACCGTGATCATGACTAATGACCTACTACTTACGGTTCATTAATAGCAACAATGGAATGTGGTACTTCTTTAGTACTTCCATGTAATTTTTGTTATTCTTCCTTTTTGACACCCATAACACGTAAATTCCTTGTTAATTAACGCCTCTTATGCATGCATTCTCACTACAAAGATATAGGCTCATTTGAAAGCGACTTTTTCCTACTTTTTAGTGAACAGAAGCAAAGTTAACTGATACCATTAATAAATAATGTTCAATACAATAAAGATAAAACTAAAAAATATGGCGACTAGCTCAAAAACAGGTTGCCACTAGCTAAAGTATGAGCAACTATGTTTGTTTGTCACCTAACAAACTTCACCTTGAAGTTGGAATGTAAAGATAACTGAGAAATAATGCGAGAAACAACATAAAATTCAGAATCACCACGACACTTAGAAGAGATTGCTTGTACAAGTGTATATGAATCTGACTCAAACACAACCCCTATGTTAATTTTAGATTAAGGCAAAAGGTTTTTTTATTTTTGGTTACTTAACTTACAAATATTAGTTACTTTGATCTTTTAAGTTACAAATTTTTGACACTTTAATATTTGTAGCTTAAGAGACTAAAATGAAACGAAAACACTTTAAAAACCAAAGTGTATATAACATTTTTTGTAAAACAAAATTAAACATATATAACATATGTAGCTTAAGAGACCAAAATAAAAAATAAAAAAAATTAAAGAACCCAAGTGAATCCTAAAAATAGTTTAAGAGATCAAAAATGTAATTTAGCTTAAAATTAAATAACCTATGTTGCATTTGTTATTATTGTCCTAATTTATTTTTCTGTCTGATTTTTTGATGTAAACAAAAAGACAAACACCACCTAAAAACTCACACACATAAAAAAGAGATTACAAGTTCAAATCCAGATAAACATAATTAACAATCTCGACATTATCGGTTGAGTTATGTCTTCCATATATTCCTCTCTTTTTTTTTTCTTTTTAAATACTAGAGTTTTGTACTTAGAAAATCCTATGTTGCATGAAGTAATTTTTTTCCTGTAGATAGAAAAAACATGAAGTTTCATCTTAACATTTATTTTAAGTCTCATTATATATGTTACGTTGGGCTGGCACTTATTACCACTTTCCATACAGTCACGGATCATCGTATTTTAGTTTTGAAAAGTACCACTTTTAATTCGTTTCGTACCGACTTAATTCACGTGATGCATGATGCATCAATATGTGGACACCAACGTAAAAATTTTGCTACAATATGTACATGAGACAACTATAAAATGTTTGTTCAAGTAAATTCTCACATAACTAAACTCTACATGCAAAAACTTAACTATAGTTAAGTGGACACCAACAACTAATAGCAGCTTACATTTAATATGATTTTATGTCACTATATATAACCACCATCTTCTCTTCAACATTCTCTAACTTAGTTATCTGTCACCTATTGCTATTTCTTGCTTTCACATCGTTTAATATGGCATTTGTTCATGTTATCACAACACTTCTTTTTGCATTAGCTCTTGCTAGAATTAACCATTCTGAATGCCAAATGGTAAAGGGCAAAGTTTCTTGCAATGATTGTGCTCAGGAATATGATTTCTCTGGTTTGTCTCAAATCCTATCACATTATTTAATTTACTTGATTTCAGATTATATTTATGTTTTATTTTATTTTAACTAACTCAATTTCTTAGCTTATTAATATATCCTGAGCAATTCTAGGTAAGTATACCTAATGGCACCAATGATAAAAATTCCGTGCGGTCATAACTGCAATTGTGCAAGTAATTTTGTACAATATTAAATATTGCCACATAATTAACTGTAACAGTGATTATAATTAAGCTTTAAAACCTTAGGTAAATTCTTCAAAATAATATCATATAATTCATGTATCAAAATCTTTTCTGTTTCACAAAGAAATGGAGGACTCTATAATGACATAGAGAGACGAATTAATGAGTTGTTTCTTGTTCAATGGGATCCATATTGGTGGATCCACAAAACTCAATATTAATATGTGTTTTCTCTCTCAAATGAAATTCTATTTCTTTTAAAAAAGAGATAGGATCTTGATCCATAATTCAAATCTATTAGGACAGCCCACAACAAATCTAAAGATCCAAGATCAACTTTAAAATGACACACTTTAGTCTTGTCAAATTTTAAGTTGTTTACCAAAAAAATCTCCTTTTACATGTTGTTTTACAATTTTAATAAAAAAATTCAATTCTTAATATTGTAGATTTTTTTTAGAGCAATTGTTAATATTATAGATAGATATATAGAAAACTACATAATATATTATTGTAATGTCTAAGTATCAATCACATTTTTTAATTCAATACTAAAATTAAAATCTTAAACTACTCTAAAAAATGGGACAAAGTTAATATTTATTTAATAATGTTAGGAACACACTCTCTAATATACATATCTTAACACACTCTTATATGTTGAAATTCATATTGATCCCACAAAATTACGTGGATTCCATATGATTTTTTACCAACAGAAGAGACTAGAGAGTGTGTTGGTACATATGTTTTAGAGAGTATGATGCTAGCACTTCTCGAATTTTTTATCTATAGAACATACATCCACACATTGAATCTACAACTCTACCATGGTTTCAGGAATTAAGGTCTCAATGAAGTGTGAAGGAGTGAAAAACATGGCAATGGCAACTACAGAAAATGATGGCTCTTTCATGGTTGATCTTTCCACAAGCCATGCAAAACTTCCTTATGATAATTGTCATGCAAAACTTCTTGGTGGGCCAAATAACCTTTATGCTTCAAGAAGAAACCAATTCTCCCAAATTGTGAAGGGTAAAGAGGAAAATAGCTACACACTATCCACTCCTCTCAGTTTCTTCACTTCTTGCCCCCAAAACAAAGAATGCAAAACTGAGAAAAATGAGTTTGGTTCATCAAAAAGCATCAATTTTCCACTGCCTCCAGAGTGGGGTTTGGCACCAAGTAGTTATTATCTTCCTTTCTTTCCCATCATTGGAATACCATGATTATATGTTCCATTAATTACATTATTATATGGTTTTGTTGTCACCTGGAAGAATGGAGGACATAGTGGTAAAAAATAATAATGTATGTTTAAGAAGTTTGTGAAGGAAGTTCATTTCTTTATTTTATTTAATTCTTAGGTTCAAAAGCAGATAAGTATATCTTGCTGTTTTGTCCAGTATTTATGTTGAACTATTATGATATGTAAAAGCTTTATTTTGAATATGTAATGACTTGAGTTAATCCATATGAACCATACATATCCTAACTAATTTTGTAATGTGATTAAATTTTTATACATGAAGAATCGTAGCAAATGAGTCTTCGGTAGTAAAATGGCCACTCTTTGGTCTAGTAGTCTAGTTAATGAAGCTCACACATTTTAAATGTGGAGAAGTAAGATGTCTGATGTTTGAATCTCGGCTTCTGCATATATTATATAATGCCCCTAACAACCTTTCTTTTTGTAAAGAATACCACAAAAAATTGAGTTTATCTACTAACATAATATTTGTGAGACTGTTATATAGAAAATCAATTTATAATTTGTTCATATGTTGTTTTTCAGCTTATTTCTATAAGTTCTTCAAAATAACTCATGAAAACAACTTATAATATGTGAAAACAATTTGATTTTATTTTACATTTTGTTATAAAAATAACTTATACATGCATAAATAGTTATATGGTAGTCTCCACGAGCTTACCTCAGTTGGTAGCGACATTGGATAATATATACATGGGTTGGGGTTCGAACCTCAGACACTCTACTTATTCATCTTTAAGAGGTGAATTTCTAGTCATTAAACTACTTGATAACAAAAAAAACAATTATATGATAGATGTTTATGCTATAAGAACTTAATTTCCTTGTTTATTAAAATAAGGTCTAATTTTATTTTAATTTTTGGTAAAATGTCACTAATCAATTTACTATTATATATGAAAGGGTTAATTGATAAAATTGACCTATAATATATGGGAATTTTGAAAAATGACCATGTAAAATAAAAAACATATATTTTAACCATGTAATTTGAAATTCTTATTATTTATGACCCTGTAATATGCGCGAAGTCCAGATAAGCGACCTAGAGATTGAGCGTTAAAATATGACTTTACACAAGCATTAGAAATTTTCGACTAGGAATGAATTAATTATGAATTTTTAAAACTCCAAAAACTCAAAAAACAAATCAACGAAAATCTCAACCTAAAAATCGAATTTTGAGTTGATTGTTTGCATATAACAACCTTTTAATTTATTTTTATTTTTCAACCAAAATGTGTAAAATTGAAATTTTGTTTCGAGTAAGAGTATACTCATGCGTCAAATTTCGTTCCCTAATGTTGTAGATATGGTTTAAACATCATAAGAGCTTTCACCATGAAATTTTGGGGTTATTAAATGAGAGACAAATTAGTTATGAATTGTTAAGAAATACAAAATTATGGAAATAAAAGTTCATATTTAATATGTCCTTTGTGGATTTTATTTTTTTATTTTTTTTGTGTAAAACCATATTTTAACATCTTAAACATGTCTGCTTTGTAAAAAAAAAAACATCTTAAAGATGTTTGGAAAAATTCAACATCTAGATCATTGTTTTGGACTACGCGTATAATTATAAAGTAAAAAAATAAGAAGAACCTCAAATTATAAAGTTAGAATATGTGTTTTTATTTTATTTTATAGAGTTATTTTTTATACATTGTGTATATTACAGGGTCAGTTAAAACGATAAACGCTATATGAAATTCCAAACATTAACTTTAACATGAAAAATCATGCCATAGTTTTATTTCAATAAAATCACATGAATCCTTTTTAGGTTTTATGACACCAAATAAAAAGTTTCACAATAATCAAATGAAGAGCATTTACAAAATACTACATTATTTTTCGCAATTTAAATGAGAACATAGGTATTTGAAACATGAAAGAGTATTAAGAAGGTATGAAAGAGAACACTATACAAGTATCCTCTATATATATATATTTGAGAAGGTTTAAAATGAACAATACACATGACATATCAAAATCAAATTTTTTTTAAAAAAGTTACATGTGGCAATGTAAGGTTGAATCATAAAAGTCATAGTCCAATTACACCATTTAAGACAAACATTTTTTTAATGACACCATTTATGACATACTAAAGTAATAAAGTATAACCAACAATCAAATAAAAATCTTCAACAACAAAATTTTGAAAAAGAATTTAAATAAATAATTATATAAAATGACATAATTTCAAAATTAAAAAACTAGAATTATAATTTATTAAATCTGCAAAAATAGATTTTTTTATTTATTTATAAGATATATTTTGCATTGATTGAAAAATTACAATCTCAAATGACTACGTTGCTTCTTGCATATGAATTTTTTTTTGTCAAAATAAAAAACTAAAAAATGAGAGAAATATAAACAAAAACATAGAGAGAAAGCATTTTTCAATAATAATAAATATCTTTGAAATAAACAAGAGACAATCATTTTTCAATAAACTATATGTTTGTCATTGATAAATAGAAAAAAATATGGGACAAACTTTTATCAAGAAAATGAAATACAACACTTGGGATGGGGACCAAAGACCTGACCCAGTAAACCACAAAAGCAAAACACAACAATTTAGTACAAAAATGGTAATAAAAGAGAACATTCTAAAACAACGATTACCACGTACAATCCAGCGATCGTTTGCCAACACAGAAATGACCCAAGTTCCCAACAACTATCTTCAAAGTATCAGAAGACCATAAGGGCCTTTTCAAGTCAAAGCAACCAATAACGAACCGAATCCACAATGTCGCAGTGGTCTTGAAACTTCAGTCGCAGTCCAGATCAAGGGATGAACAAATGAAATAAATCTACCACTGTCCACCAACGATGCAAAAAGCAACCATAATGGATAAAATATTTTAGGTATGATGAACGACTACTACCGTCAACACGGAGCATCTATCCAACTAGCCCTTTCGGGCAACATCAGGATAAAATCAGTCATGTTGAATCGAGATATGCATCCAACAGAACAACGCCAGAACTATAGAACCCACATCTTCATTTCCACGAAACAAAACGAAAAAAACACCAATAAACAAAAATGAAAAAAAAAACAGCAAAAGTCAGACCGAGACTAACTCATAATCGCATCAACACCATAGCTCTACAAGACAACGACGACGTTGAACGAAACTAGTGACCACGATAGAATCAACACACACACCAAGACTCTAAAAGGACAATCGCTGATGCGCTTCATCGACGACGATCTGAAACCAATAAATATATTTTTTCATTTATACATAAAAACACATGATATATATTTACCACTGATAAACATAAAAACATGTGACACATATTTGTCATCATTGCGGCAAAAAAAAATACTAACATATTATTTTAAACAAAAAAATACTGACATATTTAAAAATTCACGGTGCATTGCACGGGTTAACACACTAGTTTATATTCAAAGACAATTAAGATTAAACTAGTTTGGGTAATCAAATTAAACTAAAAGTAACTACACAAGTAAGATTAAACACCACATCTTGTTTTAAAGTTGGGTCATCTCACTTACTTTTTTACTCAACTTCAACTTTTACATCAAATGTAAAACTTTAACTCACGTTATAAGGCAAATAACAAATTCTCACTCTTTCTAATTAGTCACAAACATTTTGCTAAAAAAGTTCATATGCAAAATATGGGAAGTATACAAAATTGAGGAATTTGATTTGTTTGGATTTAAATTTGAATTTACTGCACTCAACAATCCACATATTCCTGCAGTTAGCACATTGATAATTGTTGAGTCTCAATTTTGAATAATCCATATTTCAAGATCGATATTTCATTTTTTTAAAAATCAAAATATGCATCAAAATCTCAATTATTCGATCTCGATCTAACGGTTACGGACATATTAACTAAGTGGATTCCTAGAGTTGGCCAGGAAATCCAGAAGATGACATATTAACGATGATATAAATGTATGCCCAAAATGAGGGAACACATTTTGGGGGGCAAAACAAAATGACGATTTCTTTCTTCGTAACCGCGTTGAAGTTTCTAAGCCATCCCCACCTCAAACAATCTTTTCCCATTTCACACGGAGAATCTCTCTTATCACATCTTTAACTAATATAAAGACATCCACATAGGTCATAAAACTATATATACATATATTATCTTAGCTCATTCTAAATAATTAATGTACAAACAGTAATTATATAGACACAAATTATATTATCAACCACAAACAATATGGAGGATTCCCCACCTGGTTTTCGTTTCTACCCAACAGAAGAAGAGCTAGTTGGCTTCTATCTACACCACCATCTGGAAGGACAAAAGCATGAAGACATAAACAAAATCATACCTATCATTGATATCAATGGCAAAGAGCCATGGAACCTTCCAAGTACGTAACACAATTTTTTTACGTAACTCATTCATTTCTTCATTATATATATCACTTTTATAATTTTGATTTTCTCAAAATTATTCTCATTCAAAATATACTTCAATATCTCACAACACTAGAAATATAAAATTAGCCATGAAGAAAATATTTATCTCAAATTCTTTAGTTACTTAATTTAGTGATAAAATTATAAACGGATTTTATATTTGACATGCATACTCTATCTATAAGTAGTGTCATGGTAAGTTAATATTTTTCATAGAAACAATACAATAGTTATCCTTTTTTATATACAAATAATTGTTTGAGCTTAATAAGTACATGTCAATGATTCCCTAAAAAAAGTACATGTCTAAGATTGACACTGTCATTCATGTAGATATTTTCTAAGATATTATAACAAATGTGAGAGTAATTAATATCTTACTAAAATATGATTGATGACAATGTAAATAAACTCTTGCTTGTAATCAGCATTTGCAGGGGAGAGATGTCGTGGAGACACAGAGCAATGGTTTTTCTTTTCACCAAGACAAGAGAGAGAGTTGAGAGGTGGAAGACCAAATAGAACAACATCTTGTGGGTATTGGAAAGCTACGGGTTCTCCTAGCTATGTTTACTCTTCTAACAACAAAGTCATTGGAATAAGGAAAACCATGGTGTTTTACATAGGAAAAGCTCCATCTGGAAGGAAAACCAAATGGAAGATGCATGAATATAAAGCCATTGAACAATCTGACCCATCCAATACAAATCCTCCAAAGGTATATTTGGAAAAAATAGAACTCGTTAACATGATTAATACTAATACTAATCATGCTAATAAGTTCTTATTTTTCCCTTCCTTTTTGGATCGTGTTTGAGGTTTGCATCAGTTATGTTTAACCGTGATTTTCAAATAATATGTCACATATTGTAGTGTGATTGCACCTTAAAATATTTATCATAAATTTATAAACTTAAAAAGAGATCCACGACAACAATCAAGATTGTATACAATGCTACTAAATGCGATTAAAGCCATATCGATCAAATTTGACTACGATTTTATACAATATACCGTAAATTTTGACGCGGTCTTAATATTATCACGATATAATAGCTTAGTCATAAATTCACATATTATCATAACTTTAATTTTTAATAATTAATTTTGGTGTGTTGTAGCTGCGGCACGAATTCAGCTTGTGTCGCGTTTATGTGATATCGGGAAGCTTTAGTTCATTTGATCGAAGACCATTAGAGAGGCCAGCGGCGGAGTTACAAAATGCTGCTTCAACAAGTGCTCAACAAGTGGTGGCAGAGCTCGATGGAGGGATAGAGAGAGACCATGATGCTTCTCTTAATATTGGAGGGTCAAGTGGCACAAATTGGAATGATGTACCAAATAATGGGGTAGATGAACCTGAACCTATTTGGGAATGGGAACAACTAAATTGGATCTAACCTTTTAAGTCAAAACATGCATAGACCTTGCAAGACCTCTTCATGTGGATGTGGTTGGTAAACAAAGACCAAGACAATCATTTAAATGTTAGGCATAGTTAAATCCTAAACCAGGAATCTGTTTACAATAGTAAAAAGTAATATCTTGTCTTTTTTCTTTTTTGAGTCGAAAAAAATCTTGTCATTCTTTTAGAATTAATTATTATATCTGTATTTTCAGATGTACTATTGAAATAATACAAAAACAATACGATTTTTTTTCCCGGTTGAACGATATGTTCTCTTTTTTACTATATTTATGTTTTTTTTTAAGGAAGACTATTTTTATGTTATAGTATGAAGTTTTCACATGATGATTAATTTTTGTGGAAAACTATGTAAGGCATAGAATATAGTAGATTCTCCTCTCCAAAACACATTTTCTCCAAACATTAATAGATTCTCCTCTCCAAAACACATTTTCTCCAAAACACATTCTCTCCAAAACCAATTACTTTATCACTTTCTATATATGTTTTATTACAAAGTGTAATGTTTTGAATATTTCTCCATCTCAAGTGTAATGTGTCTTTTGTAGGAAGTTTATTATTCAACGGTAGTTTATTTTAAACGCAAACATGACAACTTTGAGAAGATCAAGATGGACCTCTCATGCATGAATTTTGTGGCATCCACCCAAATAGACACTTTCAGATTCTTTCCATCACAAATTATTTGTTTATCGAAATAAATATTTGTTAACTTCTTTTTAACAATACTCTCATTTAACTAAATATCTCACCGGACTACAGGGGTGATAACAGGCTAAACATAAGAGAGACTCACATCTTAGTCTATATTAAGTTCAAATTAGATATTTTTTAAATAGATGATGTTAAGGCATTTTTAGAAATCTATTTAACTAAATGACACTACAATCCATAAAAAATATTCAAAACACATAAATATTTCTTTCTTTTTTTAGGGGAAAGGGTAGGCATTTGTCAATAGGTGGTAGGGTGGTCCTTACCAATTTTATCTTGAACAGTTCACCGCTTTTCTACTTCTCATTTTTCAAAGCTCCAAAAAATGTGATAAGTGAATTTATCAAAATAATACAGAGAAGATTCTTCTGGGGTGGGCGCTTCAAATAACGACGTTAATGTTGCAGATTATTCCGGTTATTGGCTGGAAAACAAATGCTTATGGTTGTGGAATAATTGGAACATGCCGTAAATAACAACTTTAATCTTGCAGATGAGATTTATTAATCCAATAGCTGAAATTAGCTTTTATTTGATGGGAGACTTGTCTCACTTGTGTATTATAAAATTAACCTCAAAACAATACTTATTGTTCAAAACATTTTTTATAACGTGGGATCAAAGGATATCCAATGGACGGGATTCATGTTAAAAACTGAATAGAAATATATTTTTATTGGTAAATCTACCACGGTTGCGCAGATGTTTTCTAGAGGATGGGAGGATGGCGGAGAGGGCTGGAGATGGAGGAGGCGGTTGTGGGTGTGGGAGGAGGAAATGCTAGGGAAGTGTATTATTTTACTTCGTAATGTTTGTTTGCAGATTAATGTGAAAGATACTTGGAAATGGCATATGGATACCTCTGCCGGTTATACAGTTCGTAGTGCTTACCAGTTATTGACTACTCAGGACACCTGTCAGGTGGAAGGTGCTGATGCCCTAGTTTGGCATAAACATGTTCCGCTCAAGGTCTCAATTTTCGCTTGGAGGTTGGTAAAGAATAGGCTACCTACACGGGCAAACTTGGTGCATCGTGGTATCCTGTCAAACGCGGGTGCTGGTTGTTTATGTGGGTGCGGCGATACCGAGACATCTCAACATTTATTCATCTCTTGTGATTTTTATGGTACCTTGTGGTCTCAGGTTTGATCTTGACTTAGTGTGTCAGGTCCAGACTCCTTTACAGTACAAGATCATTTCTATCAGTTTACTCATTCAGCAGGTGGCGGACGAGCAAAATGTTCTTTCATGCAACTTGTGTGGTTGATTAGTGCGTGGATAATCTGGAATGACCGTAATTAGAGATTGTTTAACAATTTGGGAAGCTCTATTGACCAGTTGTTAAACAAAGTAAAGTGGTGCTCTCTTTGGTGGTTAAAAGCTAACAATGTTGTATTTGTAATTATTTGGGAGCTCCTTCGCACGTCTTGTGCTTGGACGAGCTTCCTCCTTGTTAATATATATGTTCCATTTTTGATCGTCCAAAAAAAAAATATATATATTTTTATTGGTAACCAACCGGAATATATATAAAGGTACCGTATTTGTTGAGACCTTTTTTGTTTCTTATAAACTAACTTTAGTCTCTATTGTCCCTTAAAAAAACTATTATTTTAATGAAATGTTAAATTTTAATTAGTTGGGTGTAAGAATGATGTGTTAGGTAAAAGTTCACCTGAGAATTTTTCTAAAAATATAGTATAGTAGTGTCGTTACATGACATCGTTAACTTCAGGTTCGTCGTATCTGCAACCAATTTTTAAGCTTGCGCCAAAATTGTGTGACAATGGAAAAGCATCATTTTGGTGCTCTTAGTTTATGATTCCTTTTTGTCTCCATGCAAATCTTTTTCGTTACCAAACTTCTCTTTACTGTTCTGTTCATTAATATTACCAAAAACAAAACATCACAATTATAGTCCTCTCTTCCACACAAACATTTCTCCTTCAATCTGATCACAATCACAAAACACCCTTCCGCAAAACATGGGAACTAGTCTTATGTTAATTTCTCCACCGCCTCCAACAAAAACTCACCAATTCACACCTTCAACATTCCCTTTCCTCAAAACCCATCAAACAATATCACTTCCATCTTCAAGAAAAACTAATACCAAGATCAACAGTACCAAAAAATTTGGAAATTTCCTTGACTTAAAACCCGAGTATCAACCCGAAGCCTTAGATTTCAATCTTCCATGGCACCATCCTTCTGATCGTTCTCAATTCGACGTGATCATAGTCGGTGCTGGCCCTGCAGGCATTCGCCTTGCGGAACAAGTTTCCCTATATGGAATCAAGGTTTGTTGTGTTGATCCTAACCCTTTATCTATTTGGCCTAATAACTATGGTGTATGGTTAGATGAGTTTGAAGGTCTTGGGCTAGAAGATTGTTTAGATAAAACATGGCCTATGGCTTCTATTTATATTGATGATAACAAAACGAAGTATTTGGATCGTTGCTATGGAAGGGTTAGTAGGAAGAAACTTAAGGAGAAATTGGTTACAGGTAGTGTTTTTAATGGTGTTAAATTTTACAAGGCTAAAGTATGGGAGATTAAGCATCATGAATTTGAGTCTATTGTTGTTTGTGATGATGGAACAATGTTGAGAGGGAGTTTAGTTGTTGATGCTAGTGGTTTTGGTAGTAATTTTACAGATTATGATAATCATAAGTTGAGAAAGAGAAACTATGGTTGTCAAATTGCTCATGGTGTTCTGGTTGAAGTTGATGCTCATCCTTTTGATTTGGATAAAATGGTTTTGATGGATTGGAGAGATTCCCATTTGGGAAATGAACCTTATTTGAGAGATGGTAATTCAAAGTTTCCAACTTTTTTGTATGCTATGCCATTTAGTTCCAATTTAATTTTTCTTGAAGAAACTTCACTCGTTAGTCGTCCGGTTTTGTCTTACATGGATGTGAAGAGAAGAATGGTTGCAAGGTTAAGGCATTTGGGAATTAACGTGAAAAGGGTATTGGAAGATGAAAAGTGTTTGATTCCAATGGGAGGACCTTTACCAAGGATATCTCAAAATGTGATGCCATTTGGTGGAAATTCTGGTATAGTTCATCCTTCAACTGGATACATGGTGGCTAGAACAATGGCACTAGCACCTATTGTAGCTGCTTCTATTAATGAGTGTCTTGGCTCCACTAGAATGATAAGAGGAAAAAATCTGTATGCTAATGTTTGGAATAGTATGTGGCCTATTGACAGAAGATTTGTAAGGGAATGTTACTGTTTTGGAATGGAGACTTTATTGAAGCTTGATTTGAATGAGACTAGAAGTTTCTTTGATGCATTCTTTGACTTGAAACCTTATTATTGGCAAGGGTTTTTGTCTTCAAAATTGAGTTTAAAGGACTTTGCTTGGTTAAGCTTATCACTCTTTGGACATGCCTCAAATTCATCTAGGTTTGATATTGTCACAAAGTGTCCTGTTCCATTGGCTAAATTGATGGGTAATATTGCTTTAGAATCTATAGGATGATGGAAGGTTTTGAAACACAATTTTATGGTTTGTTCCTGTCATAGCTGAACTTTAAAATTGATCTATTGAATTATCAATAATAATATCATAGTTTACTAGTTGATAATTAGTACATTGAATTGAATCTGTTATTGACATCCACTGCTTGTAATATCTAGCAACCAACATGGTTGGTTTTATAAATAGTTTTCTGTTGTTATGTATTTTTTTGTTTTTTAACTATCATTTTATTTTTACTTGTTTTCAAATATTATACATGAAACAAAAAATGAGCTGCATAGTATCAGAACTCAACAAGCTACTAACACGTGAAATAATAAGCACCATGGAGGCTATTGCTGGTGCAGAATTTGAATACGCTGCTGCTGTCAGCGTCTCCAAGGCAGGACCAGCCTGAGACTGGGTATGGAAACCAGCCAGATTCTACAGGGATTCAGAAATAATATAATTTTTATTTTATGGACAGTATTCCTAATGTGTTCCATCTCTAATTCTATCTTATTATTAGATAATGACCCATTCAACTAATAATAAGATAGAATTAGATTAAATTTCAACATTTGATTTTCTTAAAAAATAGAGTTAGATTTTATTTACTTTTATTCACCAAAATAATAGGGATTTTGTTTTCTTTCTGTTTTGACATTCTGTAACTAAAAAACAAAACTTATTTTATTTTATTTTTCCCAAAAACTATGATTTGATTTTTTTTTTTTTTTTGAATGAAAGATTTTA
>Ga0228710_1001720_pt1 | contig 33429 bp, 23 predicted proteins | sample MedpolnodulmetaG_FD_177995 | JGI IMG/M metagenome (GOLD analysis project Ga0228710, IMG submission 177995) | Root nodule microbial communities from Medicago polymorpha collected in Santa Monica, California, United States - pink nodules | ecosystem: Host-associated > Plants > Roots > Nodule... | reverse complement strand
AAACAACAAACATAGAAAACACACGAGTGCCATATAAAACTGGAACATAAAAAAAAAAACCAAAAAACTCACCCAAATCAAGCAAATAGTCCCTTGTCCACCAAAATCCAAACAACAAAAAACAAGGAAAGATAACCTACACACACCATTATGTTGTTGGACATAACAACAAGACTAACACCCATCCACTCCCCACCCACAAAGGTTACCCCCACACCCAATGTCAAGCCACTACTCTTACCACAACAAGCCCAACGGACATGTTAAATAGCATGGTCGTGATAAAAAAAAACGTCCTTGAAAGGCTTGCTACCGCAGGTAACAACAAGGTCGCGACAACATTGGTTAAAGAATTTGTGTTCAACCATCAAATGCTCACTTACATGCCTTACAATTGGATGGTTTTCATTTGTTTTGGAAGGGTATTCATCATTGCTTTCATGTGATTTGATTGGTTTTTTATGGTCTTTTGTAAGAAGCAACAGTCACTCACTTGTTTTTTGTTGCTAACATGGAGCAAACTCTTGATCAATTATTAGATCACATCAAACTTCTATATTGGCAGAGGTTGAAACCTCAAAAACCATTATCTTTGTATGATTTCCATTCTTCGTGGAATAATCTTTTTATTTGTTTCTTGTTTAGACTTGATCACATTGTTTCCTTTTTAAACACATCTTATGTCCGATTGAGACTCATACTTTTTAATATATTGCATTTAACTTATTAAAAAAAATAGGCTTAATTGCAGTTTTAGCCCCCTAACTTTTCCAAAGTTGCGATTTTGGCCCCCTAAGAAAAAAAACTACAAAACAGCCCCCTAAGTTTTGCAACTGTAACAGTTTTGGCCCCCAAGACTGATATTGACTCAGTCTACGCTGACGTGGCACCCTAAGTGAGGTGCCACGTGTTATTTTTTTTTATTTTTTTGCCTTGGGGGGCCAAAACTACTACAATTGCAAAACTTAGGGGGCTGTTTTGTAGTTTTTTTTCTTAGGGGGCCAAAATCGCAACTTTGAGAAAGTTAGGGGGCTAAAACTGCAATTAAGCCAAAAAAATAATATAACCATTTTTTAATATAACTGTTATACACATGAGAAGTTGTCGTTGATAAATTGTTAAAATACCTATTTTACACGTAAAAAATTACAATTGATATATAAAAAAATACTAAACAAATAATGATACATTTACGATTGATAAAAGATACACAAGACAATTATTTGTCATCAGAAAAAACAAGAGACATATATTTATATATGAAAATATGGGACAATATTTATCAATGATACATGAAAAAAATAGACGACAATATTTATTGATTGTAATGAACAAAACACAGGACGGATACTCTTTCCATTCTGAATTATATGTCATTCTAAGAAAATCTGTTTGTCCTAAAATTTGTTGATTATTCCTATTTTCATAAAAAGTTACCATTACATGTAAATGGTTAACTTTTTTTTCCTTTTCTCTCTTGTGAGCCGTCACCAAAACTTTATTTTCTTCTCATTCATCCACCAAAGAGGGGTGACTTAGAGTAAATTTTTGACCCAAAATTACCCCTCTAACTCGCTTTTATTTTTTCCCTTTTATTGAAATAAGTGATTTTCAAATCTATTTCGTTTTTTATTTTGTGATTTCGTCGTCTTAGTGTGACGTTTCGTCTCTGTGCGGCATTGATGTTTCGTTAAGGTATCTGGATATAGTCATATGTGTAGGCTTTTGTACTTTGCTGTTTTATGTTATTAACATGGATGTTGTGAGTTTGTTCGCAGATTCATTTTTTTAGCGAATTTGCATTATATCGATATACTCTATCAATTTAAATGAACGAATATAATTTATTTTTGTCAAAAAAATAAAAAATTACCATTTAAACGTCTTAAAACGCGGCAACACTTGTTAATACTCCATGACTATTCAAACACATTTATAAGCAAAACATAACTTTTTAAATACATTAAATAATTAATGTATCTGATCAATAATAATTATGATCAAATACATTAGTTATTCAATAAATCTATCGAGAATTATTTAGTTCTACAATTTAATGACTATTTTAATTTAATTTTTTTCAATCCAGACAACTCATCAATGTGAAAATATTTCGTGTAACACTATCTCTCAGAGTTCTCGATCTCGATCTCGCTAATTCGTCATTTCTCTTGCTTCATCAATCTCGATCTCACTTCATTTCTCTTCTCCGATCACCACCGTAACTGTCAATCACCGATCGCCGCCGTGAGTGTCTCACTCTCTCATCTCACATTTCTCTACACGAACGAACGGACGAACAGGTTAGTAACGAATTTCCGAACTCTATTTTCATATTCGAATTTTGAATTTCATCGCATCGGTTTGATTCTATGCAAATTGAGATAACGTTTGGATTTAGAAATGGTATGGATTGTGAATTTTGGGATATGATTGGGGAAGGTGAATTTCGGCAACTTATGAGGTTTATGGATTTTGGTGGAGATTGATTCCTCTGAATTCAATAGCAACGGAAGCGTTAATTTTGTTAGTGTGTGTGTTTAAGTGTTTAACTATGAATCATGAACACCGGACATGACACTGACACATCGATGCCGGTTATAAATTTTAAAAAACGACATCATTTAATCTAATCATGCGTGACTGACACATGTCAGACACTGGACACATTGTATCGGAAGTGTCTAGAAGTTTCGGTGCTATAGAGGTGTGTAATTAGTTGTAGAATTAGTTTAAACGTATTGATTCACTATGACGCACATACACCGGACACTACACTGACACACACAAGTTATAATTTAAAAAATGGCGTAATTCAATTTGAATCTAATCAGACGTGTCGATGTCAGACACTCTCACACACGTTGGACACCGGCCTCATTTTCTATCAGAAGTGTCGGTGTTATATAGGTGTGTAATTAGTTATAGAATTAGTTTAAGCGTATTGATTAACTATGAAGCACAAGACCTGTTCCTGACACGGCATAAGTTATAATTTAAAAAACGGCATAATTTAGTTTGAATGAAACCATATGTGTCGATGTCAGACACTCTCACATGTGTTGGACACCGAATACACCTTCTATTAGAAGTGTCGGTGCTATAGTGGCGTGTATTTAGTTTAAGCATATTGATATACTATGAAACACAAACACCGGACACATCAACACAAGTTATAATTTTAAATAATGACATATTGAATATTGAATGTATTCAAACGTGTCAGACACTGGACACAAATTCTATCAAAAGTGTTAGTGCTACATAGGTGTTTAATTAGTTGTAGAATTAGTTTAAGCATATTGATTAACTATGAAGCACAAACACGGACACATCAACACATATTATAATTTAAAAAATTGCATAATTGAATTTAATCACATACGTCGGTGTTGGACACCGGGCACACCTTCTATCAGAAGTGTTAGCCTAAACCACCAATTTAGTCCCTAAACCATGAAAATATACTAATTATTGCCTGAAGTATATAAAACCATTCAATTTAGTCCTTGCTATTAAGATGTTAAGGACTAAATTGATGTATTTTTGTACACTTCTGGGATTAAATTGATGAATTTTATATACTCCAGGGACTACCTAGTACATTTTCATAGTTTAGGGACTAAATTGGAGAGAGACTGATAGTTTAGGGACTAAATTGGTGTTTTTTTTTCTTTATGATTTTAATGTTTGATTTTGCAGAAGAATCTGCTTTGTAGAAATATTGTACTTGAAGCGTGGCTTTGTTCAATTGCAAATAGTTCTGTTCACCAATTTCTTAATAATCAGCTTCAATTAGTGCAGTTTTTTTTTATAAGGATATAGGAATCTGATGTATTAAACTACGACAAATTGTCAACAAAAGAAACAACAATTGAAAAGTTATAAAAGGATGTTTGAATTGATTGTCAATTTGGCACAATAAAAACGTGCCGCCGTAATTTTGACAAAAATTAGACTTTAGTGTTGCAACAAAATCACTATCCGCGGCGGTGTTGGTGTAAATTTTACGCGAGACCGAATATAAAAAACTGATATTTAAGAAAGTTGAGCTCAATGACGTTTTGAGAAGTCAAATTCATCTATAATACTTTGTAATGAACAGACTAGCAATGCCTTTTTCAATTTAAACAACTAATTGAGTAGGAAAATGTTTTTTAGACAACCATACGCCATTCAACACTCAGAGAGAAATATAGATAAAGTGATGTGATGGCTAAATGTGATTAGAGTGATAGGCTAAATGATGGATAAAAAGTAAAGAATTTGATATGCAAGTGGTAGAATCTAAACTTATTATTTAACAAGTACTAAAACCAGATTTGCACAATTTTGCAGGGACCAAAAAGGGACCCTCAAGTAGCGAGTTACCTGATTTAGGACTGTCTGACTTGATGAATAATCCAATCCCTCCTCCTCCCTAACATCTCCGTTCAGAAACACTGATCAGTAGCATTCATTCATAGCCATAGGCACAAGTACCGTTGTTATAATTACTCACTAATCAGATCAGAATTTTCATTGCGGATCCAACAAAATGTTCAAATTCCTGAAAGAAGTTGTTGGTGGATCTGGAACTGGCCTCAGAGATCTCCCATACAACATCGGCGAACCTTACCCTTCCGCTTGGGGCTCTTGGCTTCATCATCGCGGTACCTCCAAGGTAACAATCAATTATCAATATAATATTGCTTAAGTTTCAATTTCAACACTAATTTGATGGTGTTAATTTCAGGATGATGGTTCACTGGTTTCAATTTTTTCATTATCTGGAACCAATGCTCAGGATGGACATTTAGCTGCGGGTCGTAATGGTGTCAAGCGTCTACGAACTGTAAAAAATCACTTTATCTAATTTAATTCACTTTATCTGTATCTGTTGCACCGACAGCTCTGATCCAAGGTGTATCCACTGTCTGACACATGTGATTACATTCAATTAATTCATTTTCTCAAATTATCACCGGTCTTGACTTGTCGGTGTCAGTGTCAGTGTCGTATCCAGTGTCTGAGTCTGTGTCGGTGCTTCATACTGAATTCAGTTTAATGTTAATGGTTTTTATATTTCTTTTTCAGGTTAGGCATCCAAATATTTTGTCATTTCTTCATAGTACTGAGATTGAAACTTTTGATGGCGGTTCTTCTAAGGTTACAATTTATATTGTGACTGAACCTGTAATGCCACTTTCAGATAAGATTCAGGAGTTAGGTCTTGAAGGTACACGAAGGTATTGATGGATTATCATTTGCTTCAGTTGCTAACAAAGCATTGTTTGTTAGTCCGCTGAATTCAATTGTTTTGTTTCGTTGCATGTATTTTTTAAGTGAAAAGACGGCCTTGTTTTGTTTCCTATGACGCTAAGTGAATGTTAGGATTGACTTATTTTTAGTTTCTCTACTGGCATAAACACTTGGGACATTGTTTGAGAGAGCTTATGAAAACAACTTATGACATGTCCTTTACTTGTTTTCAGCTTATTTCCATATGCTCTTCAGGATAGCTTATATGAAAACAATTTGACTTATAGAAATAGCTTACACATAAGCACTTATATGATAATCACTTATGCTATGAGTGTTTACTTATTCTGTTTATCCAAACAAGGCCTAAGACAGGGACGAGTGTGAGCAATTTTATATGTATATTACAGAGCATGACGGCATAAGCTTTTATTTCACTGTCAAGTATCAGTTGCTTACTTTTATTCACCTTGTGGGGTTGCAGGGATGAATATTATGCTTGGGGACTGCTTCAAATAGCGAAAGCCGTGAGCTTCTTAAATAATGATTGTAAACTTGTGAGTATTCTTGAGCTAAATATGGTTTTCTTCTCGTTAGTTGTTTTCTTTTTGTATCAGTTTTTTTTACAAACTTTGTCTATTGCAGGTTCATGGCAATGTTTGCTTGGCTAGTGTTGTTGTCACGCCAACTTTGGACTGGAAACTCCATGCTTTTGATGTTCTATCAGAGTTTGATGGGAGTAATGAGACATCCTCTACGCAAATGCTGGTAATTTAGTTATATATCGAAATATCTTGTTTTCTTGTTTCCCCCCATTTTTCTAGAAACTAAGATATTAGAATCTCACTGTAGTCAAGTAACCACTGTCCACATTAGGTGAAAGTTTATTGTCATGATTTAGAAAGCCACGACCTTTTTAAAGTTGTCTCTTCTGTAACTTAAGTTTGATTTTGTCTAGTTTCAGTTGTGTTTTGTTTCACTTTATTGGTATTTTTTACCATGTGAGCATCATGAATGCTCCCTTAAAAGGAGGTTTATGATGGCTTTGTCATGATTTAGAAAGCCACGGCCTTTTTAAAATTGTCTCTTCTGCAGACTTAAGTTTGATTTTGTCTAGTTTCAGTTGTGTTTTGTTTCACTTCATTGGTATTTTTTACCATGTGAGCATTGTGAATGCTCCCTTAAATGGAGGTTTATGATAGCGCTTTGATCAGGCTTTTTATTTTTTAAATAAAAGGATATCATGTTGTGAAGCCTAATATATATTCTTCCTGTACTTTAATGTTTTCCATTCAGCAATATGCATGGCTTGTTGCAACACAATACAAATCAACGGAGCTAGCAAAATCCGACTGGGCTGTAATTAAGAAGTCTCCTCCATGGGCCATTGATTCTTGGGGAATGGGTATGTGATTTTATTTTCCTTTTTACTATAAATTTATAATGCATTAAGATGGAAATATGGAATGAAGATCTTGGTGCAACAGTTGGAGTCGTTGCCGCTTGACTAGGAGGTCCTGGATTGAGGTTGTAGAATCAGTCTGTTGCAAATGCAAATAGATCTGAAATGGGTTTCACTTTTACCCTTTTGGCGGGGGAGTATTAGAGGATAGCTTCAACTAGTCTTTATTTAGTTGAAATGTGTTTATTTAGATTTAGTCTAACTGCACTTATTGTACACCCTCCTACACTATAGTTTCCCCCTGTAACTAACCCGCTCAAATCTAGGAGTTATTCCCTAGAATTCAAGAACTAACTAACTGAAGCTAGCAATTCACAAATCTAGAAATAGTTTTGTGGTTCAAGTCCTGGAAACAGCCTCTTGTGTAAAAACAGGGTAAGCTGTGTACAATACCCCAAATGGTTGGACCCCTTCCCGGACCCTGCATATGCAGGAGCTTTAGTACACCGGGCTGTTTTTTAATTTTTATTTTTTTAATTTTTTTTTTTATAAATAGATCTTACCCACTGTAATCAATTCAGTTTGAATCTCTCTCAATTCTCTCACAGAATCCATGAGATTCTCAATGTTCTAACAATGGGCTAGTAATCTTAGTTTAAATTACGTGAAGTGTGAACTTGCATAGATGTTGTATTGTAGATTCACAGAATATTTTTTTTTCACTCTGTATTCCACTGAAAATTCGTATTTCATAGGCTGTCTAATCTATGAGCTGTTCTCTGGTTTGAAGTTGAGCAAAACAGAGGACTTACGTAACACTGCCTCCATTCCCAAGGTCAGACTTCTCAGGAATCAGCCTTTGTTTTTGTATTTATTACCGCATATAAAGATTAAGGGAGGTTTACTCCATTTAAATTTATGCTCATTCTAACAAAATATTCATTCTTCATCTCCGTATCTTTTTTTTCTGTCTCACAGTCTCTGCTTCCAGATTACCAGCGGCTACTCAGTTCCACACCTTCTCGTAGATTAAATACATCAAAGCTTATAGAAAACAGTGGTGAGTGCTTATTGAGATATTATAATCATCAATTGTTCAAACTTTGTTTAGTTTAGCATTGTTGTAGTTTTGCTGTTTTGTTTGGAAGATTCGTGTGCTTTGTGGTTAGCTAATAAGCTATATAGGGTCCATTATATTCATGTATGAGGATACTTAAAATTTTGACTTGTTATATCTAGGTATTTGAGTTCATGGATAGTAGGCTTTAGGATTATCATGGGCTGCAGTTGAGAGCTGCACAATAATATTTGGTAATTGGCTGTCTTTTGACAGTATGATGTTGGATATTGGTTTTAGATTAAATGGTTTTTGAGATGGAATATTAGTATAGCATGATTTTTTTTTCATGCTTTACTTAATTTGTTCAAGATTTTAGTTTATCAGAATGTAGTTAATGCTGAAATGTGCTAGTATATAGCATGTACCTCTAACTTCCAGATGAGATTGTATTTGTACACTAGGGTAATTTGATAGCATTGATCACGGAGTGGAGAAAGTATTATATGTGTATTGAGGGTTATTATTTATATAAAGCAGTGATGAGATGCTGTGACCATATTTTAATGTAAATTGATTTTAGCTTTTCCATATTTTGGAGGGAAATCTTCTGCTTTATAACCAGTTGCAAGCAAAAATAATAAACCACTTTAACAATCTCTACCATGTTCTAAAAGTTTGCCTTTCTTGTTTTGAACTTTTGATAGTACTCATTTTTCATGGTCCTGATATAATTCTCTGCAATTCTTTCTGTTTGGGTTTGTTGGTGATTAATGTGCAGAGTATTTTCAAAATAAGTTGGTAGACACAATACATTTCATGGAAATTCTTAGTTTGAAAGATAGTGTTGAGAAGGACACTTTCTTCCGCAAGCTTCCAAATTTAGCAGAGCAGCTTCCTCGTCAGATTGTGTTAAAGAAGGTAAGTCTCTCTGGAAGTTTTAATACTCTTAACCTTTGATTTTATCAACAGTTTATCCCAATTGATTATGTCGTTAATTTTTTGGTTTTCACAGTTACTTCCTTTATTAGCTTCTGCCCTTGAATTTGGTTCAGCTGCTGCCCCTGCTTTGACTGCATTGTTGAAAATGGGTTCCTGGCTTTCAGCTGAGGAGTTCCGTGTCAAGGTAAATAATAATTTCAATACCAGCGTAAATGTCTCTCTAATTAGAACCCATCTCATGTATTGCATTTCAATTTCAATATAATATATATAGGTTCTTCCAACAATAATTAAACTCTTTGCCTCCAATGATCGAGCTGTCCGTGTCAGCCTTCTCCAACACATTGAACAATTCGGAGAGTCATTATCAGCTCAAGCTGTTGATGAACAGGTATGTAGTCAGGATAAGAAAAATGTCTAAATTTCCTTATTCCCTACTGTTTTTCATTGCTGTAAAACATACAGAGATTCATGTTCTGCATTGTATTTGCAATACTGTTGATACTTGTGTTCAGGTTTACCCTCATGTTGCTACTGGTTTCTCTGATACATCTGCTTTTTTAAGGGAACTTACTCTCAAGTCCATGTTAGTTCTGGCTCCAAAGGTACATCTGTTAATATTCTTGTTATCAAATCTTTCTTTGCTTTTGATTCTATTTGAAAAATGAGAGATGTTATTGGTCTAATGAGAAATTTGTACACAAATTTGTTTCGACAGTTGTATTACGTACTGTTTTTGTAATGTTTACAATAGTATGTATGCCCCTGCTAGTGTTTACAATAGTAGTAAGCTTTGATGGAATATATAATGTAGATCTCATTTTTAAATATGTAAATTCAAGGCAGATTTAAATGAATTAAATTTTAGTGATGTTTATGTTCGGATTTGGGGCCAAGATGTGGTTAGATTTAACGTGATCCAGGGACTTCAATGATCTTAATGGGAAGTGTGAGGTAAAGGATAGTGCTTTGATCATTATTCATGCTTAGTAACCCACTATCTTGTCTGGTTAAGTAGAGGTCTGGATTGTGTCAGAGCTTGGGAATTAAAATTATAGAACTATCATTGCTTTTACAACTTTTGTATTTCATTTTAGGTTCTAGACCCCTTGGTAATTTGTAATCACTTTAAACCTTAAGCTAATCCAAGTCTTAGGTGGATCCATTTAAAGGGGAAAAGTTCACCAAACATCTTTTTCCCGTTCACAAGACTCGAACTCAAAGCCTTATTTAACCAAACTCCTTGTCACTTAGACCTATAGGTGTTAGTATTTCGATTTTCAAACAAAAGAAAAAACAGTAAAGTACAAGCCAAGATTTTTTTTTAATTGCAGCTGTCTCAAAGGAATGTTCATATAATTTTTTTCCCCTCCTAAATTAGTGAACCCCGTTAAAACAGAAATGTTCTTGAAAGCTCGAAGTCTTTTATCTTTGCTGTTCAATGTTCATATCAATTTTTCCCCTCCTAAATTTTTTCTTCTATTTGATGAATCTTTAGCAAGCAACTTTTTTTCTTTATTTAAAATATTGTTTGTCTCATAATTGCAGCTGTCTCAAAGGACCTTGTCTGGGTCATTATTAAAGCATCTATCGAAGTTACAGGTACTGCTTCAAGTCTCCAATGATTAATGTGTTGTGAGTAAAGGCTAATTTATGCTGATTAAGGAAGTGAAGAATAATAGACAAGACTTTCATTTAGCTCCCTTTAACACTCATGACTCCTCTTGTACCAAAAAAAAAAAACTTATGACTCCTCAAATTTTCCATCATTTGACTGCCAATTTTGAATTTTTGAAATGGAGTCATATTAATGTTTATTTTGGGGGTAAGAGTCATGCATAAAAGCATATCGTAGTTTTTTTCTTACTTTTTTCTTGTATAGAATTTATAAGATTTACAATTTGTTTTGTAGGTCGATGAAGAGGCTGCGATACGAACAAATACAACTATCTTGCTAGGAAATATTGCAAGCTACTTAAACGAAGGGGTATGCTGAAATGATATCTGCAAGTTCAAATAGTTTGCTACATTTTATTTCATGATAGTTGCATATGTTCATCTGTGAATTAACTCCTCAGGACTACTTTTGCAGACAAGAAAAAGAGTGTTGATTAATGCATTTACAGTCCGTGCTTTACGTGATACCTTTCCACCTGCTAGAGGAGCAGGTATTAGATTCATACATATCTATCTATTACTATTTTTCTTCAGTTATGCAGGTGATAAATTCTTCAAACATTATATCAACTCATCATTTTGTAACTTGATTGTTCAGGCATTATGGCTTTATGTGCCACCAGTTCCAACTATGACATAAATGAAATTGCCACTCGGATTCTTCCTAATGTTGTTGTACTCACAATTGATCCTGACAGGTGATTTATTATTTGATATCCCCCTTTCTTATTTGTAGATGAGTTGTATTGTAAATTGATTTAATACAACAATTACTATTTTTAGAAGGTTAACTCTTTTAATTAGTCGTAGTTTTTTGAAACAGTAATCATTTTGCTGCTGATTTCTGTTTTTGTTTTTAACTAGTATCACTGGAATATTGAAATCGTCATTATGTTTATATCTGTTCTATACTCTACATGCTATGTTGGTTGTTTACACAGGGTGTGTTTGAAATGCTAAAAAATAAGGGACTGGACAGGACAACTTCAGTTGTACTGTGTTTGATTTAAAACTGTTCCTGGGATTGGACAAATTGGGGGGCAAGAAACTGGACAAAGACTGAAATTCTTGTCCACATGACGACTTTTTGTCACAAGTAGTCTAAAATACCAAAATAACCTTTTGTCCCTCAAAACATTGTACAAGACATAAAGTTGTTCAATACCTTAAAAGTTTGTCCAGTGTTGTTGTTCTGTCCAGTACTTACCTTTTATAAATCAAACGGGCCTACAGCTACAGTGTTCAGAGTCCAAACATATATCATTCTTATCCTTGTACTTTTGAGTATTTCCCATTTTTTGTGCCGTGATTAATTCATGTCATGGTTCAAAACAGTGATGTTCGATCTAAGGCATTTCAAGCTATTGATCAATTTTTGCAGATGGCAAAGCAACACTACGAGAAGGTATAATGTGGGGTTCTTTTTGGCTGTTTGTAGTTCTTGAAGTTTAATGCATGTATATTTGAGGAGAATTTAGATGTAATTTCAGAAATTACTTTATTAATGCCAACTTCTGATTTCATGGAATATGTCTTTATGTGTTAAATTAGAATATATTTTCTTGAGAGTGACATAATCTTAGTTTTCTCTCCGTCAAAGAATAACACATGTTATTCTTAACTTCTCCTTAAAATTTTAAAATAAATCCTTTTTAATCAAAATCTTATTTATATTTAAATCTTATCTATTTGTTCAAAAAAATTATTTAAATTCGATCTAAATTAGTTGTTCATATCTCCCTTATAATTTTAAATATGTTATTTATTAAAATATCTTTATTTTAATTTATTGTTAATTTGTTCTAAATTTTATAACAGTGGTGCATATATATGGGAGGGAATACTTGCTAGTTCCTGTTTATCGTTTACATGTCATTTCCGTCACACATTTTTATTCTATATTTCATTTATTTATTAATTGATAATAAAAACATTTTTTTGGTACTTGATAATAAAGTGTTTTATTAGAAAGAAATTTTTTGTGTGATGTGAGCACAATTATTCTGCATTTTAGTGTGTTCTTCCCAATATCTGCATCACATTATATGGACATAAAATTAGTGACGATCTTCAGCTCTAAAGCTTATTAGTGACATTTTGTATGTTCCCCTTTACTTGTTATTTGTGTTCCTCATGTTCATGCTCTTTTCTGTCTTTCTATTATAGACAAATATGGCAGAGACTACTGGGGGTGCAAGCGATGGAAGTTCATCAATTCCAGGAAATGCAAGTTTACTTGGGTAAGTTGGTTTACAGTTTTTTTGGCCATGCAGACCACATGTTAAGCAACGAGTGCAAGAGCATGCATTAGAATTTTTTTTTTTTTGCTGTATTTGAGAACAGAAGGACTTCAGTTTTTTATTTTCTTGTATTCAAGTAAGAAGACATACAACAGTTGCTAGGGGTTTCAAAATCGGTCAAGTCTAGTGGGCCATGTCGATAAGTTTGGTATAAAACTCGGGCCGAGTTGACAAAATTTAAACCCGAGACATTTTGATTACTTGATTTTTTTCATTTTGGTTACAATTTTTTATAAAATATTTTAAAAAAAATTAGGCATCACAAAATTAATTTATATAAAATATTATACTCCCTCCGGTCTCATATATAAGATTTTTTTTTTTTGATAATTTAATAATTAATGTATCTATTTGACAATGTAGATCAGATACATTAATTGTTCAATGAATCTAGAAAAAGAATATTTTCTTATATATGAGACCGGAGGGAGTATTATATTATTTGTATTTTTGAGAAATTTGTTTTAATAGACTATGGGTTCGTGGGCCCACCATCCATAGAGGTTGGGGGTGGGCTAGAAATGTATCAGACCATGCCCAATTTGTCCTGACCTGCCTCAAAAAGTCATTGACCAGTCATGGGCTGGCCAAACTAACAGCTCTAGTGGCTAAAAACTTATAAGTGTGGGAAGATTGTTGTTGTATACAGAGTGGATAGTAATGCCCAGAAGCTGTTATTTATTATTTCTTAGTTCTTATTGGTAGTACACTTTCATGCATGTTTATACACATTTGTATGTGTAGGTAATGTGATGGTATAATATGGCACGAGAGAAACTGAGATTATATATAATTTAAAGCTATTGAAATGATATGTTTTGAAATTTGATGCATGCCCACTATAGGAAATGTAAGGTTTAAAGAAAGGCGCCACCTGTAGTTGTCTTGTCTATAGTCTTATGGAGCTCTGCACCACCTTAGGGTGCCTGATGTACTAGCTGGTCTTCATTGTTCAGTCTTTTCTTTAACTGCATCCGTGCCACTGATCAGCTTCTCCACATTTAACCCATTGATTCTGACTTAACTCTTGTCACTGTGTAGATGGGCCATGAGCTCCTTGACTCTGAAGGGCAAGCCTTCTGATCATGCTCCAGTTGCTTCTGTGAGTTCTAGTGCCCTTACACCAACATCTTCTAATGCCAGCTCAGGTATGCTTAATGATCAGTCTCTTATATTAAATTTAATTTTCTAATTGCACAATCCTCTGGATATGTTATGAGATCTACACCTCCCCCATTTTGGCCTGTTTTACATCAATGTCTTGTTTCGTGTTTATTTTCACTACTGAATTTATTGGTCATAAAAAGTGTAGAATGAGTTCAACCACTTGATCTTCCATATAACTTTAGACGCAACTAATACCTTCTTACCAAGTTCAATAATTTACACTTATTTCACCTGAATAATGCTATCTCCCTGGTGAACAATTGTGAAGCAAATACAGAATAATTTTGAATGATAACTTTCTGTCTTTGCATTGAGAACAATGGAATCGTTCCCTTGAATAATGAAATCACAAAGGAGTACTTGATTGTTTGTTCATTTTTGAGCTTCACGTATACTTCTCTCCACGTTTAAAGACAAAGATCCCTTTTTTTTTTCTTTTTTTTTTTGTGTGGATGAAGGAGTTTGACTTGTTCTTTGAAATGGGTTTGTCTTGGAGCCCCAAAATCAAACTTAATATATCTGGGTGTGATTTTATCTTAATTATTAAATGAAGAAAATTAAAGGGAAGAAAACTGAGAAATTGAGGGAAATGGCAGCTGAATATCTTATCCCCTCATCTCCCTATTCACAACTCTTGAGGCAAATATGTTTATTCTACTCTTTCATCTTATCTGTTAACGCTGCCATAATTTTGTCCTGCTTCATTCGGATAAGATAACAGTACATTTTTACTATTTAACATGTTTATATCATCTCTTTTTTAGGTATTCTAGTTGCAGACACTCCTTCAACAGCACCTATCCGTGTAAATTCCACACCAGATTTCACTGAGCACCATGCCCCTACATCTCCTACATCAACAGATGGCTGGGGGGAGCTAGAGAATGGAATTGACGAGGAACCTGAAAACAACAAGGATGGGTGGGATGATTTAGAACCACTTGAAGAAACAAAGCCAACTCCAGCTCTTACTAACATTCAAGCAGCTCAAAGGCGGCCAGTTGTTCAACCTGTTTCACAGACAAAAGGTATTAATTATTCAACTATTAGTATTTTGGTAGTAATTTCCTCATTTCCATGTCTGCTAATCATTATTATTAATTTTCACAGTCAGATTGGAATTTATTTAATAATGTTCTAGAGTAAAAATTATCATATATGTTTATACCGATGATTAATGACAATATCCTTAGAAGTGGGTGATGTGAGGGTAAGAATTCCTCGTTCAGTTCTGCACTTTAGTTATTGGGGCTTCGCAGCTGAGAATATCCACAGCCTTAGTCACCTTTCCCTAATAAATGAGCTTTTGCTTTATGCTAGGATTGGCTTGAAAATTCGACAGTTCCATCAAATGCAAAAGGAATATTGCAGACCCATTACTTAATTCATGTACCTGGTTAATTATCTGTATGTACTCATGCATCAATTGATGGTTTTGAATATTTATTTGTAGCTTCAAGTTCGCGACCCAAAATTCCACCAAGGTTGAGCAGGGATGAAGATGAAGATTTGTGGGGTGCCATAGCAGCTCCCGCTCCAACAACATCAAGACCTTTAAATTTGAATTCGACAACAACTAATGATGATGATCCATGGGCTGCCATTGCAGCTCCTGCGCCCACTACAAGGGCCAGGCCCTTAGCAGCTGGCCGAGGTCGGGGAGCCAAACCTGCTGCTCCAAAATTAGGTGCTCAGCGGATAAACCGGACATCATCAGGAGGGATGTAAACCAAATTTCCACTTTCCAGGGCACAAAAAGAACGAGGAAATGTTGAATCTGTAGTTTGCTTTTTTCTTCTGGTGGTCGTCATCATGTTAAATACAGGAACGCATCTAGTATATCAAATTACTTTTGTGCTTTTTATTGGCATAATTGATTTGTAATATTCTTTTTAATGTCTTTTTTTTTTGGAAGAAAATCTCAAGTGCAGCAACTGTCTCTTGAAAAAAAAGTGCAGAAACAGTTGAATCACTGTAACTTGCAAGGTAACAAGGCTTTGGCATTTGCTATATGCTCTTTGAGCCTTGACGATGTGCTTACATATTTTTTGGGTGTGCAAAATTTTCATATTTTAGGAGTAATAATGTAATTAGTTTCATACTATTTTTATTAAAGGAAGGTTTTTGATTAAATCTTGAATGGCTATTTCTATCCAAAATCACTGAATGGTCCTAAAACTGCTCACTTGCATATCTGTCTAGTTATGTGAGTGATCAATTAATGTTATTAGATGATTTTTAACCTGAGTTCATGGGAAACTTTAGAACGCTCTCAAAGGTTTAAATGTTCCTAAACTTAAACTAAAATAAGGATTGATGTGAAGACTGAATTCTCAATTAAAAAAAATACCATTAACTAACATGAGAATTCAGTCTTCACATCAATCCTTATTTTGATGGACATTTATCGTACTGTTTTACAACGTTTTTACTCTTTAAAGTAGTATTTAAGCTTACAATCCATGCAATTTTATTCTTACAAACTAACATAATTATTATCTTATTTAAGTTTTTAAAAATAAGAAAGCTTAAATGCAGTGTGCCAAGTTACATCCCACCCAGGTTTTAAGATGATAATTAAGTGGAGGAGATTTGCTTTTTCCACCCTATGTCCTTCTCACGCGCTCTGCAAAAATTACTAAATTGCCCTCTGGAATACCTATTTCGGACAATTAACTTCTTCTCTGGATTACATATTCCGGACTTATTCAAAGTATAAATGGCGTTCACCCCCCATTTTTACAGTTTCACTTTTCACTCTCTCTCTCTCTCTCTCTCTCTCTCTCTCTCTCTCTCTCTCTCCCTCTCCCTCTAATCCCAAAATCCGAACTGCAAAATTTTAACCAAAATCGGTGAAATCTTGCTCAAACGGACCGCATTTCAATCCTTGACAAACATCACATGGAAGGTTAGTTCGATTTCTGTATGCATGCAAGTAATTTGTTCAGTTTTTTTTCCTGTGTACTGAAGCAATCCAGAATTCGTTTTCCGGACTGGATTGTTGCAATCTGGAAAATTAATTCCGGAAACACCCAGTATTGATTCTGACCGTCTGTTTTGTACTGTTTTGTTTTGATTGTGATGTGTGCTTGTTACAGAAGGTTCAACCTCTAATACTCGTCGCGTAAGGGAGGCAGGGCATGCTTCCCATAGGAAAGAGCGTCTTCGACGGCTGGAGGAGGAAGGTGGTGTTCCTCCAAGGCGTCGGAGAGGACACTGTGCTGATGTCCAGCCTGATGTAAAACATCAGCCGGAGCAAGAGAATATGGTAGATGACATGGACGTGCAGCAAATGGAGGATCAGGAGCTTGAGAGAATGGACGAGGAAATGCAAGATGTCGAGCCACGACGAAGGCGAAAGAAGAAGGAGAAGGTGGTGGACCCTGAGCCACTAGATGACTATCCCGGTGGCCCACACGAGACTGGCCTGCTGTGGAAGTACCATGTGCACGTGGCCAGGAAGGCGGCTGATGGCTAGGTATCACTTTAAACTCACTTTATTAATGTTAATCTGTGTGAAAATGATGTTGATATTTGTGATGTAGTGTTAAATCTGTTTCTGAAGCCATGAGTTTAAACTCACTTTATTAATTTTTATTATTTGCAATGGCGTGGAAAATTAAAATGCATACAACGGAAAGAAGATAGAAGAGATGCATGATAAAGAAACCATCCCTATCATGGCTGCACAGTGGTGGCAGGACAGATTGCATGCCACCGGCCTTGGTTGGCTCCAGGATACCAGCTACAGTCTGATTGACCATGGTCTGATTTGTGCCTTTGTGGAGAGGTGGCACGAGGAGACTTCCAGCTTCCACCTTCCGTTTGGGGAGATGACAGTCACACTTGATGATGTGGCATGTTTGCTGCATCTCCCCATTGACGGCATGCTCCTGTCCCACGGGTCCATATCACGGGATGAGGCAGTGGAATTGATGGAGACGTACTTGGGGTCTAGTACGAGTGATGTTGTTAAAGAGGTCGAAAAGACCAAAGGTGCACATTGCCGAATTAGCTACTTGGAGAGGATCTTCAAGGAGCGTTTGAAGGAGCAGAGGGATTTGGCTACCGAGTATGGTGTGACTCAGGAGGTGCAGAGGTTGCGGGACCAGGCTGTCCACATATATTTGCTATACTTGGTGGGGATCACGATCTTCTCTGACAAGAGCCAGTGGGTTGTGGATGTTGTGTACCTGAGGTACTTTAGAGACCTTGATCTTGTTGCTGGTTATTCACGGGGAGCTGCGGCACTAGCTCACTTGTATAAGGAGCTCAACAATGTTGCACGTTGGAACTGCAGTCAGGTGGCATGATACCTGATTTTGTTGCAGGTATAAAATAAAAACTATGTTTTAATTTTTTAAATGTAAGTGTATATGATTTGTATATTTATAAGTGCTTGTCTTTGGTGCAGGCTTGGGTGTTTCATCACTTCCCAGGTGTTGGGAGCAAGGATGTCTGGGTAGGATATAAAGAGAATCATTATCCACACGCGATGCTTTTTTTACCATTGTCTGGTTTAGGCACAGTGGACAACTATAGAAACCATTTGGATGCGTTGAATTTGACGAGGGTTTCCATGGCCCCATATGGAGAGCACTGTCAGACACATCCGTTTGAGTGGATCAGCCTTTACTCTAGATGGCTGAGATTCAGAGACCGCATGGTGAGATATCTGCCGGAGAGGGTGCTTCGTCAGTTTGGGAGGGTTCAGATCATACCGAGACATCCCGTTGAGAGTGCACATATTGATGTTAATTTGGCGGAGATCACAAACCGCTTTTGGACTAAACTTGATTATGCGCCGACACCTCAACAGTTGGAAGAACATGCAGTTCATGATGTGGACGTAGTAGATGGCTACATCGATTGGTTTTATCGCCATTCCCTTCCACGCATGGTTCTTCTTGACATGCCAGTACAGGTGCCGAGGCCACCGGAGCGTGAGGTCCTTGATGTGCGAGTTGCTCAGGAGGATGGAGACCTTGCGTACTTACAGCTTAGCGGAAGGATGAGCCACATCAGAGACCACCTCTATGCTGTGATGAGAAGTGGTCTCGTACCGAAAGGGACTGAGGAATGGCAACATTTGGAGGATGCTTTGAAAGAGGTGCATGATGGGAATGTTTACCGTCGTCGGGGGGCTACCGAGGGTGGCAGGGGTGCTAGAGGTGGCAGGGGTGGTGGCAGAGGTGGCGGTGGTACGGGTGTAGTTATTAGGGGCTGATTGTATTGTATTTTATGTTTATGTTTGAACATTTTGGATGCTTTTGAATTATGTAACACTTGGATAATTTTGAATGTTATGTAATCTTGGATAATTTTTAATTATATTTGATTAATGTTATGTTTGCAAAATTATGTTTTGTTGATGATTTTAATGTTATAAGTTCGATTTACTGTTAGAACATGTCACCGACATGATATGTCTGTTTGGAAGCAAGCAAAATGCACCAAAACAGAGGCTTAGCCAAAACAGACGGCTTCTGCCTCTGTGTTGATGCATTCCGGATTATATAATCCGGACAAGTTTATAATATTCCAGATTATATAATCCGGAACCATCGTTCACCACCCTCTTTTGTTGACTTTCAACGGGGTGATTTACACTATTGGGATTATATAATTCGGAAGTTATCTAAAATGTTCGGATTATATAATCCAGATCCATCTATTCATAACTGACATCTTCATCCATCAGGGTGATGAAGTGCCAAAATCCACAAAATAATCCGGAATTGATATTCTGGAATTGGTTCGGATTATATAATCCGGACAAGGGGTATTTTGGGAAAAAAATAGGGCGCGCGAGGAAAGGCATAGGGTGGAAAAAATAATACTCTAAGTGGAGATGCATTTTGCATGTCGATGGCTTCAAGGATCTTTTTTAAGAGTGGGAGACTGAGAGGCCTTAACTGAAGACAATAGGATTCCATTTGAGTCTCCAATACAAGGATTACTGCTCTCCCCATGCACTTTTTGCTCGCACCCTGCAACCTTGCCGAAATTACCCCTGCGTTAGTTAACTAACGCAAGTGTAAATCAAACATGTCTTAAATTTACACATGCGTGACTTAAGTCATGCCGCATGAGTTAACTCACGCAGGTTATACTAGTCTGTTTTGATCTTTTGTTTTGATCTTTTGTGTTATCTAGAGCTTGACGGTGCTTCAATGGTTATGCTACTTTTAATGCTTATTCGTTATTGTACTTACAAAGTCACTGCTCTGCTTTATAGCTTAAAGAAATAGATGCAGTTACTATTCCTTTTTTTCAATTCAAGGTATGGAATTGAGAAGATCCACGTGGCTTACACATGATGGTTCAAAGGAATTTATTGTGTTTGGTATATTCAATTAGAAGTAGAACTAGGATTCATTCATCACTAGTGCCTGGTATATTTGCACGTCAATATGTAAAAACATTGTGAAAATGAAAACAATACCAGCGTGAGTTAACTCACGCTGGATTTATAACCTCTGTGAGTTAATTCATGCAGCGTGACTTAAGTCACGCATGTGTAAATTTAAGACATGTTTGATTTACATTTGCGTTAGTTAACTAACGCAGAGGTATTTTTGAAAGTTCAACTGGATGGGAGCGAAATGTGCTGGGCGAAGAGCAGTAATCCAATACAAGTGATCCATAGGGCACAATGCACATTGTCAAGTTTGAAGTAAGAACTTCCTACATCACATAGGGCAACACTTGAGTGACATAGCTTTTGGTGCACATTGGTGACATTGTTCCTATCTCTCTCTTAATCAATCATTTTTTTTCATCTAAATAATTTATTTTAGTCATTCATATATCATTCTCTCTTATCTAAAATACATTAATGTCACCAAAAAGTTATGCCACTAAAAGTGAAATCCAATAAACTACGGGGTCTAGTATAAGGTTATTTTCAAATTGAATTGCATAGTTGTGGTAGACAACATCTAGAACAATAAGGAAGATGTATTAGAGTTTAGACTTAAGAGTCATTATTTCTCAATGTTCTCACATCCTTTGTGTAACTGTAGAGTTCAGTTATCCAGAGACAAGCTCCTATTTGTGTTGAGAGGAAGCTCATATGTTATTGTTGATTGTATTTTTAATGAAATGGAGTAGTTTTACTTTTGCAAAAATAATGATAAATAAGTGTGAATTGTGCAAGCCTGTCACTTTATGTTTTTCTACAAAACATTTAAATTTAAGAAGTTAGTTTTTCAATTGTTAAATATAAACTATAAGCTTTTCCTTAAAAAAAAAAGCAAATTATAAGCTATAGGTTCATTTTTTATGCATTATAGTATGTTATGGTTCATTCGTCCAAAATTATAAGTCGTTTTGAAAAAAACTGTCCCAAAATATAAATCGTTTTACAAATCAATAAAACATTAAATGATACATTTTTTTCATCAGACCCTCAACTATTTATATTACTCTATTTTCTTTTAATTATTTAATCATCTTTCACATTCATTTAATGAAGGATAATTTTGTAAAATAACTTATAATTTCTCATTTTCATACAAAATTAATTATCTCTCTAAATTTGTGTGAAATGATAAAACGATGTATAGTTTAAGACATAGGAATCTAATGCTTTTGTCAAACAACACCCGGGTTTGTTTACATACTTATGAATCGGTTTTTAAGGATGAGTTAGGCCGCCAATTTCATTATGGTATCAGAGCCAGTGGAATTCAAGGGCCACCTACCGATTCACGCACCAAGCCAAAGAGTGCTGCTGGGCGTGACGGTCGATTCACGCACCAAAGCCCAAAGAGTGTTGGGCGTGACAGGGGTGTATTGGGAAAAACCCATGTCCCACATCAGATAGATAAGACTCTTGATAAGAGTTTATATAGAGGAGACAATCCTCACCTTATGAACCGGTTTTCAAGGATGATTTAGGCCTCCAATTTCATTATAAGATAGATGGTTAATGTATTCAACATAGTATTTAATGTTGATTGAAGAAAAATATATAAAATAAATATGGGTGTGTTGTTAAAGAATTAATTAATGTACTTGGAAATATCAAAGAAGTCTTATAAAAAGAGACAATTTTTTTTTAAAAGGGTCTTATATTTAGGAACGAAGGTAGTATCTCTCATCATTCACATTTCCTCCGCTTTTACATTCAATCAACTTTACATACTATTTCACTACATTTTATATTATACTCGTTTGTTTCTATTCAACATAGTATTTAATGTTGATTGAAGAAAAAGATATAAAATAAATATGGGTGTGTTGTTAAAGAATTAATTAATGTACTTGGAAATATTAAAGAGGTCTTATAAAAAGAGACAATTTTTTTTTAAAGGGTCTTATATTTAGGGACGAAGGTAGTATCTCTCATCATTCACATTTCCTTCGCTTTTACATTCAATCAACTTTACATATTATTTCACTACATTTTATATCATACTCGTTTGTTTGTACCAACTGATCTAAGCTCACGAGGACAATAAGATTATGTGATTGTTTCACTTAAATCCTTTTTTTGTGTAAAATTTGTGTTACATCATTAAATTTATGATTTCTTCATAAAATAATACGAAAATTTAATGTCGAACATGTTGCATCGTTGAAGTGTATGCATTAAACCTGTTGAAGCTTTCTTTTTAACATGTTGAGGAATCTCACACTAAATACTCATTTGTTACTACTGTTGATATATTTTCTGTCAAAATCAACGCTAACAACTAACCATAACTTACTTCTTTATATTTAGAGTCAATGAGATTTGAAAATCTGATTGCTTCAAAGTCAAGTGGACCAGATTGCATCTTATTGCAAATACATTTAGAAGTCCATTGAGAACACAACTTGTACATTTATTTTTACATTTCAAGATGAAAATAATTTCTTACTCCTTTATTTGTTGCTCGTGGAAGCAATAAATGAGTCAATGATTTTCCAATACAATACATGTCAAAAAATGACAACTATTGTTTATTTTAATCTCTTGCAGATGAGATTAACTTCTCTTAGGTGTCAGAACATACATCTTACAAGCATGTGAATCTAACTCAGCAGAGATTTCCCCCGAAACCAATGATTTTGTTGAGTGCTGCAAAAATCATTACACACCATCAAAACCATATGAATTTATTGTTTTTCACAATACAATGAAAAATGAGCCTAACTAACTCTCTTACCTCCCATAAATCTCTTGCATCAACTATAGTTTCTGATTTCAGACCTATGTCTGACCAAGATGCAGTTACTGTTGCATTTGATGAACTTCTATTCCATAAGACCACCGCTACTTTGTTATTAGTGAGAGGACCTGCCCATACCTATCTCCATAGAATTTTTAGTAAGAAGTTGTAACTGAGACAATTTTCACATGCATATGTACGTATACAAATGATTTCATTATAAGGTTACATTAATTTGCATTTATCGTAGGCTGCTGCAGATCCATGTTTTGAGTTGAAAGTTAAACAAATTTAGTATCATCATAAGTTGTGAGAAATCAAACTTAAACACCATAAAATATAAAGGGAAAGAAAATAATGTCACCTCTAAATCATTGTTGCTTTTAACTTTCTTTCCCTGAACTCCAAGTTTATCTGCAATACCACAAGAAGCGTGTGAGTTTCAAAACACCCTTTATTGAAGAAATTAATATATTTATCTTTCAAGAAAGTCTACTTACCTTGGTTTACTGCAATAACTTCAGAGTTGCTTATCAATTCATATGTGATATTATCCATTGCTTGAATATTACAACCAACTAATAAAGGGGCCTATTTAAACCAAGTAAAATAGTTAAAAAAAAAACAAATTACTGACATATTACTTTGTCTTAACGATAGGTATATAAAAATTATTTCATGCACCTTAGCTAATGCCCAAATGCTGAAATGGGCACGATATTCCTCTGTTGTCATTCCTCCATTTCCAACTTCGAGCATATCCGGATCTAATATCCAAACATTAATGGCACATATGAGAAATTAATATTGCAGTTTGATGTACTTGTAATGATCTTAAGTTTAACATGCATAACATTACTAGTGAGGTTAGTTAATTACCATTCCGTCCTCCAGGTCCAGCATAAGATGCCCATTTGTCGTTTATATCTATTATAGAAGTCATCCTAGGGAGGAATAAAGTTAGTTGGTCATAATATAGGAAAATGAAGAAAAGAATTGATTTTTTCTTTTCTTTCATGACTCAATTATTACGCAAAAAGAGACATCGTATAATGTGGGAATGTGAGTTATCATATTAATTTTACCTATGCCAGTTATCTTTAATATCTCCTGTTGTTCTCCAACTATTTCCCACACTTTTGGCCCATGTTGCTGGATCTTCCTTTCCCCTATGTTTCAAAAAAGCAATTATAATGAAATAGAAAATGAAATATCAATTATGTATGAGAAACATTATCACCAATTCAACTCACCATTCACACATAGAGAAGAAGATTGACCTTCCAGATTTTAATAAGGCTTCACTCATTGGTGGATACCTGATTTACACAACATATGAAACTAGTAGGTACTATTTTTTTTTTACAAAATATTAAATATGTAGATATACCTATTTGCATTTGAAGAACATAAATTAAATACCTTTCTCTAACGCTTATACCATTATTGTGACAATTATCATACTTCAAATAGTCGACTCCCTAAAGAAAAATTTGAATCAATATTGGTTAACAACATAAGATTATAAACAGGATATAATGTTGATAAAAGTGAAAAATGACTTTCAAATAATGTATGTATATATGATATACCCAAGAAGCAAATGTTTTGGCATCTTGTATTTCATGTCCCAGTGATCCAGGCATACGTTTACTACAAGTTTGATTTCTGCATAGCAATTGTAAGTGATCATAAATAATGTTTGAACAATCATAGTCATGATCATACAAAAATTTAATATGTTGATACCCGGCATCTGAATAGATTCCCAACTTCAAGCCTTTCCTGTGAATATAATGAGCTAGAGCCTTGATTCCTGAAGGAAACGTTGAAGCCTTGGGAACCATATTTCCCTAAATCTTTAACTTGTCAGGGGTATAAACACTACGAAATATTAATGTACTAATTTAAATTCACTTATATATATATATATATCCTTTTTAAAAATAGACACATAAAAGTACATGAAGAAAATAAACATACAAATTAATGGAATTTTTTTAAAGGCGATATATATTAAATACCTGTGAATCTCGATTAAGTTCCGCCCAACAATCATCTGGAAAAAAACATGCAAATTTATATTATTAAAATATGTTTTTATAAATAAATAAATAAATGTCTATATGATCACATATTAAAAAAATACATTAATATTTAAAAAAATTCTTTACAAGAAACTTTAAAAAATTATTACCTAAATATTCACTCATCAACAAAATAAAGAGCAAGTATAGTAGCAGCAATGATCGTTGTAATTACCACTTGCCACCTACCTAAATTGATATACTTGTACCCTAGGGCAATAAGGCCAGTTGACACCATCGCATCAGCTGAAATGATAAATCAATATAGTTTAGATCAATTGAATTACAAATATCTAAACTGTAAAAATAATAGCTTAGGGAACATCATAATAAGGACAATAAACATAGATACCTGTATCTCGGATTAAACTTTCATTGATATCGCAACCGAAATGATTATAGCTATTCCATCTGAACATCATAAATATAATTGATTAGGAAATTATATACTTTCATGAATTTAATTGGAGAAAATTATGTGTATTCTTTATGTGTGAATCATAAAAGAAAAAAATGGATATATTTTATTTGTATTTGAATGACAATGGATGAAAATGACAAATATAGGTAAAGATGGTATAGCATACCCCATGGGGGGTGTCTGACCAAGTCCATTTTGCAACATATAACTCTTAACCTTAGTGGACATTTTAGTTACATTGTTGCTTCCTAATAAACGGGCAGCTGAAGATGATGGGACACTTGCAATAATATTAAGCAACACGAGGATACAAAATGCAACCACCATTAATCTAGCCATTGCTCTAATTATTTGAACTTTCAATGAACCTATGGATGATGAATATTGTATAACCTTATAGTGGTATATATAAGACCAACGATGCAAGCAATTTGATGATTTCTTACAACGGCCACACTCTATTCAAGGTGAAAGAGAACAAGTAGAAGAAGAAGTTAATATTGTTATTCAAAATGGAAATGACATTAGGTTCTTCCGTCAGTTTGTCCACTAGATAAATGGATTGAATATAATAGCTGCCTTCATCCTCCTCATTCTTCTCATAACAATATATACATCATTATGATGCTATGTTTTTATATTATTTTGGCTTTTTTGTTTTTTATGTTTGTCATTTTGTGGCAAAACAATAGAATTGTCAGTAACATATATATACTTTTTATGTCATGTAAAGAGTGACAATTTTTTTTATTTGTCACAAGTTAAGAAAAACTTATCACCAAGCCATTTGAGTTGGTTTGGTGGTGATGATTTCGGTTCTTAAAAGTGTATTTTTCTTCAAAGTTTTAGGTTCGATTCTCTACCATATCAATTTCAATGAGATAGTTTAGTTTATTAAAAAAAATCTTATTTCTATAAATACAAAATAAAGGATTTTCTTTGAAAGAACGAAATAAAGGATATTGACTATGAAGTAATATATGCAACATTAATTAAAATATATCAGTGGGATAGTCTAGCTTATTAGAAAAAAACTTATTAATGTAAATATAAAATAAAGGTTATTGACTATAAGTAATATATGTAGCATGAATTACTTCATTAATATAGGAGAGAAGTTTTGGGCTAATGTTCGCACGATGCGTGCGGTTCTTATTTTGTTTGAATCATTGTCTGGCCTGAAAGTGAACTTTTCGAAGAGTCAGTTGGTTGGTGCTAATGTTCCTGATTCCTGGCTGTCTGAGGCAGCACTGGTTTTGAGGTGTAGGTTGGTTGTTTCCCTTTTGTGTATTTGGGGTTGCCCGTCGGTGGGAATCCGCGTCATTTAGATTTTTGGAAACCGTTGGTTCTTCGTATTAACTCTAGATTGTCGAGTTGGAAATCTAAAAATTTATCTTTGGGTGGTTGCCTGGTTATATTAAAGTATGTCCTGTCATCGTTGTCTATTTATGCCATTTCTTTCTTCAAGGCTCCGTCTCCTCTATTGAATCTATTTAGTTTGGTTTTGTTGGTGGCAATTGTTCTAAGGCGCGACAATCTATTATGCATTTGATTTGGTATGCTAATGTGTGGGAAATTTGGAAAGAAAGAAATAGCAGGATTTTCAATGGCAAAGAATGCTCAACATATCAGATTGTTGATAAGATTAAGTCACTTACCTATTTGTGGTTGAAGGCGAAAATCGCAAATCTCTCTTTCAACTACCATGCTTGGTGGCTTAGTCCGTTCACTATGTTGGGCATCAGTTAATGTTATTTCTTTCTCTATTTTTTAGTCTCTATTTTTCTGTTTTCATTCCTTTGTACATATGATTGTGACTTTGTTCTTTTTCTGGTACACCTTTTGCTAGGAAGAACACTTTGATTGGGTAATATATTCCATTTTAGCCTCTTCAAGAAAAAAAAACATTAATTAAAATATACATTAATTCAAATAATAATTATTGTTACATTAAAAGATTTAAAAAAAATGATACTATGTTGCAAAAATATTTGTGCATATTGGCAGGACTCGAAGCGTATGGCTATCTCTCCGGTTCATGCTATCTAATCAATTGTTCTTCTTATTCTTATTTTAATAGTTTCATAACACGTTACCAACACGACGCTCTAATTAATTGAGCAAACACAAGTATGTTATTAGAATAAAGATTTGAATTTAATTTAATTCAGGTGAATTGATTTGTTCTAAAAATATATTTTTATTTGAAAAAAACTTTTATATCCTACTGTTTAATTTCTACTTTGAAATTAAAATTGATTCACGTAAATTTTGTGTATAAATTTTATATTTTCTTTTGACGTAACCGTTTGCCTCTTCTACTTCAAACATTTCCTTGTACATGAAAAAAAAGAAGTTAAAACTACACCAGTACAAAACAATCCATCATCCTTATCATTCAATTCATCCTTCTACCAAAACAATCAACCTGCATAAACAGTACAAAATAACAGCAAATCGAGCTCCAATTGAAAGCAGCATATAATCTAATAACATTTCACAATCCATTCCATTTCATTCCAAAAAGTTGTTAAATTGAAAATGATAAAAAAAAACTGTCAAAATTGAAGAACTGATTTGCATATTGTAGGCTTTGAAGTTTGATCTTTGAAGCAATGCAATTTAAGAGAATATAAAATGAAATTAATCAACGATTGCTAGCTCAATTGCTAATCATAATATGTACGTAACTTAGCTCTTTGAGCCTCGAAGCCTATCCCTTTAACATGAACTTTCATTTCATGTCATCACATCATCATTTTATACTATATTGACTTAGTTGATAAATGATAATCTGTAGGTAACTTAGCTCACTGAGCCTTTATGCCTACCCATAAAACCCAACTAATTTAAAAAATAAAAACCTAAATAATAATAAAATTTTGCTCAAAAAAAAAAAAAAAAAATGAACTTAGCAACATGAACTTTCATTTTATGTCACCACATATCATCATCATCTTGAGGGGCGTTTGTTTCAAGTTTACAAAATATAATCCTGAAAATAATTTTTCTGAAAATATAAGGATGATAATTTTATTCTCGGGTTTGCTGTGAAAATGTGTTTTGTAACACCCCAATTTTTAATATTAGTTTATTAGTATTATTATTAGATGATATTAATATTATTAATAGTATTGATTTATTTGGTATTATTAATTTAATTATTCGTATTTATTGAGAGAATAGGTAAGAGGAAAGTAGATGGATTGGTTAGTTGCACCTGCAATTTTTTTATTTTTTTTAAAAAAAAAAAAGAAGTATATATGTGTTGGATGTCTACAAGTCAGCATAAGATACATAAGTTCACAAACTCTAAATATCTATACATTGATTTCAAGTATATTCTATGTTTCTAATATGGTGGCTGCAACATGCTTCGCTGTACTTCAGATGCAACCTATCTATCCTGCCATTATTAAGCTTGTAATATGCTATAATTTCAAGTGATCTTTATAGATGTTTCAAATATAATAAAATTATTCCTACTATTTTTTTTAATGTCTTTGAGATAATGTTTTAAAATGTAACCAAAAAAAGATAATATGTTTTAAATGATGAATTATTTAATGATGAGTAACAATAAAAGTATTTGATGATTTGTAATAATGGATTATTTGATGATGTGTATTGATGATTTATTTGACGATGTATAATTTATGTGCTATTTAAAGATGCGTTATATATAAAGATGTGCTATTTGTAGATGTGTGATCTAAAGATGTATATATAAAGGCGTGTTGATATAAAGATGTGTTATACAAAGATGTGTTGCATAAAGATGTGTAGTTGTCGAGTCATATAAAGATGTGCATTGTTGAGTCATTACTTGATGTTTAGGCATTCATGGTCAGTCCGATTTAAAGATGGGGGATAAATCAGTAACATAACTATGATATCCAAAACCGATACCACATGCATATAGAGTCGAGTTAGAGACATTGCATACATAACTACAGGTCTATTTGAAGATGTGTAATTAAAAGATGTGATATTTAAAGATGTGTAACTATTTAAAGATGTGATATTCAATGATGTGCTTCTATATGATTATGTGTGAATGATCTATATTTTTCTAAATGTGTACTTGATATACTTAAATGGTGATGATACTTGTATGTTTTATAAGATCTTGATTGATGCCTATTGATTTTTATCAAACGAAGGTTTATGTTTAAATGTGAATATTATCCGTCTGTGATGTATACATGCCTAATTGTAAATGATGTATTCTTTGTTTTGGATCTATACATGTGTTTACGCATTTCTTATGTTGAATATATTCTCACCCTTTAGTGGCGAGTTGAGCGCCTACACCCTTGTGGTGTACATTGGCAGGAAGAAGAAACTAAGTAGCAGTGAGTAGCTGGACGTTGTTGGCACCTCCTCATTTATTTAGTCACTATTGTTGGAGTCTTATAGAGTCGAATGCTCTGATTAGTAACACTAGAGTCGGGATAATTTGTTTTTTCTTCAATACTTTGCTTTAGAATTCAATTTTGCTTAAGATTATTAATGATGTGGCAATTTTATTAAACAAATTTTTTAGAATTATTCCGTTGTGACATTTTTGAAATTATGAATTAAATTGTTTGAATTTTTATGAAGATATGTGACACCATTGCGTGTTTATTTATTTTGAATACATTTTTATTATAAAAAATAAAATGTGGGATTAGGGTGTTACATGTCTGGTTAGTATTTAAAGTATTCATGGGAATGACTGATAAAACGATATTTATAGATAGTAATTAATGATTTTATTCTCACCTTCATGAGAACTTTATTCCTCCCAATTTCTTTAGGAACAAAACAACATTACCAGAAAACTTCTATTCCTAGTTTCGAGCCCATACCCGGACTCGCGCTGGATAGCGTTTGTGTTGTGTGTTTGCATTTGTTTCTTTTAGACCACTTTTGCATTTGGATTGTATCTATACCCATTTTGCGTTGATTTTGTGGTTTGACTGGGTTTGGTTAATGTCGCCCCGAGTAGTTTGTATTCTCATTTTATTTTAATATATCTAGGGTGTTACTGAGGGTCTCCATTGCACCCTTGCTTAAAAAAAATTAAAAATTTGAAACAAACATAGGAATATATTTTTCCTATCATATTCTCAGGAATCTTCAAATATGACTTGAAACAAATGCCGCCTTGTATTTAACCACTTACTATTAATTTAGTCTCTAACATAATATTAGAAGAATTAATATAGTAAAATTTAGTCTCATTTGAGAGAGCCTTATAAAACTAGGGATGAATTTGATTGTTGATGTGAATCCGCAAGCGCACGATTCTATCGAAGTAGTAAAATATCATTCCACAGGGAGTTGTTGTAATTACCGATTTTCTTTCTAATTATGATTAGCTGAAAGGTTTAAAGTTTAGAAATTAAACAAATTGATTGATATAAAATTCAAATAATAAAAAGCGTCTTAGGATTATTGGTTCATCATAACGATAAATTACTCACAATCCAAACCTATATTTTCCTCTTAAATTAAATTCGTTTCTAAAGACAAGTTTCTCTAATGTATTTCATGGTTCCTTTCAGAATCCATGAGTGTGTTTCAATAACAATCACCCATACTCTCATGGTTGATTGTTATTGAAACCCTTTAAGAGCGAAACTTATTGCCTCAATACTTCACAAAACTATTCATTTGGGGTGTCCCTATCAAGTTTTGTGTCGTCTTGTCTAATTTCATTTGTTCCAATATCAAACTTCATCTTTCGATCCTTCGTTTGATATTTGAGATGATGAAATAACAACTATTAAACTTCACCTTTCAGTCCTTCGTTTAATACTTGTTACTGAGTTTGAAAACAATGAAATTAGATTAGAAAATAGATTTAAATAAGATTAGGGTTCTAGGCTTTGTTTGATAGGAATTAAGTCATTAGACTCATCCAACAACCCCAAGACCTAGAGATCTACTCACTCATGATCATGGTAGATGAAGAAATTAAATTGATGGAATAGAAAGACATGGAAGTAGATTGTTGAATGTAAAAGTGCGGAATTGTAAAGAACAATGAATTAAAGAACAAGAAAATAAAGCTTTAATCAATTTGATTCAATGGAAAACAACTGTCACAAATATTCCAAGATTCAAAGATGAAAGTCTGATTGTTCTCTTTATATATATAGCAAAAGCCAGCCTCTAGAAAAGGAAATAGTTCCACATTATAAGGCACTAAAATCGGTCATAAAAACAACCCAGATCGGAACATAAATATGCACCAAATCAGCACATAAATATAGTGGCAGAATTTCCCTCTTTTTAGCTTTCTTCTCAAATAAGCTTTAATCATGCATCTTAATCCATTCTTTTGCTCAAAGACTTGATCATCCATCATTTGTGTTCCTGAAAATAAAACGAACAAATTTGCAGTCAAATAGTTCTAAAAAGAAACTTAAATAAACATAATTCTATTAAAATAAACGGTTTAATAGCAGTTTTAGCCCCCTAAGAAAAAAAATACAAAACTGCCCCCTAAGCTTTGCACCAGTGGCAGTTTTGGTCCCCAAGGCCAATTTTGACTTGGTCTACGCTAACGTGGCGCCCTAAGTGAGGTGCACGTGTTATTATTTTTAATTTTATTTTTGCCTTGGGGGGTCAAAACAGCTACAGTTGCAAAACTTAGGGGGCGATTTTGTAGTTTTTTATCTTAGGGGACCAAAATCCCAACTTCATAAAAGTTAGGAGGTGAAAACTGCTATTAACACTTAAAAACCACCTAATTATTGACTCATCAATTGTTTCCTCGTGAGAATTGCAAATACTCAACACATGTTTCTCAATCCAATTCCAAACTCGAAGATTAGCTTGTGCATCTTGCATTGAAAACAATGGAATGAAAAACAAATGACAACCAATTTAGACATAAAAAATATTTCAATAATTTATTAAATGAAAGATTAAATTGCATTTTTTTTTCCTTATTTTATTAAATTTATGAAAATAGTCCCTCTTTTGTATAATTGATTTTTTTTTTTTAGGCTTAATACATTGTTTGGTCCCTTAACTTATTTTTGGTTTTCACTTTGGTCCCTTAATTATAATGTGTCTCAATTTGGTCCCATAAATTTTCTGTCACTTACTATTTTGATCCTTTCCATTGATATTTTGCATAATCTGTTAACTCATTTCCACGTGTCAGTTAAGATTCTTGATCAACGGTTGGATTTAAATAGCACACACGACATATTGTAGACTCACAACATATGATAACAACAAATTCTTCATCACCATCAACAATTTCTTTCTCCATGAATCTAATTCCATCGACAGAAACAACAACAATTTTTTCATCACCATCAACAATTTCTTCATCACCATCAACAACAACAACAACCACAAACATCGCAATCTCAATTTCAACAACAATAAATTCTAAAAACAGCAGCAACAATAACAACAACAAACTTAACATCAAAATTTTCATTAATCAGTCTCTTCACACTTCCATATTCATCCATTAAAAAATAAAAAACAAAAAATAAAATATGAAAACCTAGAAATAAAAACCCAGAAATAATAAAAATACAAAACTCCATCTTCATCTTCTTCTCATATATGCCATGTGTGAAGAACCCAGATAACAAATTTCTTTCTCTATGATCAAGTTGTTGTTGCCGCTGTTGTTTCTGGTATGCCATGTGTGAAGAATAGAAGAAGGGAAGAATGGAGTAATTGTATGCTTCTGGTTCATAAATTGTTGAGTTTTTGCAGAAATTAAGTGGTGGTCGCCGGCGCGGTTGCAGCGGTTTGCGGCACGGTGGTCGCCGGTGAAAGTTCTCCAATCCCAAAATAGATGTAGGAGGTTTGTTGCAGACATCATGGGGAAAAAGAAAATCATATTAGTTTTTCAAATGGAGATTTGTGGTGGCCGGAAAGTAAGAGAGAAGGTGGTGGTTAGGGTTTTTAAAATCTTACCAATTTAATAATAAGTTGGTGGCTTTTTGAAGAGGAAGA
>Ga0228710_1001716_pt1 | contig 33471 bp, 24 predicted proteins | sample MedpolnodulmetaG_FD_177995 | JGI IMG/M metagenome (GOLD analysis project Ga0228710, IMG submission 177995) | Root nodule microbial communities from Medicago polymorpha collected in Santa Monica, California, United States - pink nodules | ecosystem: Host-associated > Plants > Roots > Nodule... | reverse complement strand
AAAATAAAAACGAAAATCAAGAAAGAGAGGGTCCGACTCGGAATCAAATATGAGGTATTTTAAAATACCTCTCTGCCGAAATTTTCACTGAAATGCAGAGATCGATCGGGGTCGGACAACATGTGAATGCAGGGTCCAACGACACGTGTCAGTGACGTCTTGGGTCAAAAATTGGGGTATGACATATAGTTATATCAATATCATGATACAAAGCCAAACCCAATCAATATAGATTGGCTATTAGGGCTTACTCCAACATGAAGTTACCTTCAAACACAAACAACTAACACCTTGTTTCACAACTTCGGTGTAGTACACAAGAGTATCAAACTCACACACAGTCCTAATCAAGTATCACAGGCGATACAAGAAAGACTCACAAAAGGTTCTAAACTTGCATCACAAAAAAATGCAATGAAGTAGGATAATCATTACTTACTTGATATTGTGGGAGAAATTGGCTTTGAATGACGCAAGAATGGTGAAAATCGCACTTGGAGGGGAAAATTCGTATTTTGAGAAGTTGGAAAAATGAAGGTTTGAGTTGTTGTGTTGCTGTTAAATGACTTAACTCATGCTGCGCTACTTAAGTCACGCATAAATTACAACGTGCGTTAGTTAAGTTACGCAGCGTGACTTAACTAACGCAGGGCCATTATAGTATTTTCAGGTGGGTGAGAGCGAAATATGCTGGGGGAAGAGCAGAAATCAAAATTACGGGCTGAAATTTTAGGCCCAAGTCCTACATTCTATTCGAGCTTTCGAGCCGGTCCATACGGGCTAGCCCGTTTTGAAAGCTCCACCGCCGTATACCCCTTTATTTGCGAAGACCAAATCATTTGGAAGAAAGAAGACACATGTGAATACTTCGTTCGTAATTCTATCGTACGTGTATGCAAGAATTACTTTATAAAAGACACTTTAGAGTGAATGGTTTATGGAATTTGATATGGAGACTCTACATGCATGCTCCCTTAAAGTCAAAAAAATTACGCGGAGAGTTTGCAGTAATTGTCTCCCGACCCGTTTGAAACTCCAAGAAAAAGGAGTAAATTGTCCTACAAATTGTGTTTAATGTGAGTCAAATGACGAGGATAGTTTGCATTTGTTTTTCAAGTGTCCAAGTAGTTTTATTGTTTGGAGTATGTGTACAGCGTATCCAACGATTAACAACATAGTAAATCAACGGCACAATAGCTCAGGTATAATAATTTCAAACTTTTTTCTTGTGTGTTGTGGAAGCAAAGGAATAAAAAAAATTGGAATGGTATAACTGATCCTCAATCCTTTGTGTTTGAGCGGGCCAAATCCATGCTATATGAGTGGAAAGCAATGCGGAAAGCACACCAGCCAACAACTACTAAATCACCTAGTACAGGAAATGTAAAATGGTTGAAACCAAATGCAGGCAGGTTTAAATGTAACATTGATATGTCCTTCTCAACACAATATAACGAAGTTGGGATATGTATAAGAGATGATACAGATGCATTTGTACCGGCAAAAATTGAATGGTGTAACCCAATTTGCAATGTTCATATTGATGAGGCATTAGAATGCCTTTCGGCGTTGAAGTGGGTCCATGAACTAAACTTGGGGTCAGTTAATTTTGAACTCGATTCAAAGAGTGTGTTGGATAAATTTTCCTCAAACAAGATGTAACAAAATTTGGGGCTATGATTGATAATTTCAAAGCTCTCTTTAGTCAATGTTATGTAAACTTCAGTGTTGAGTTTCTATGAAACAAACAAATGAAGTTGTCCATAATCTTATCCACATTTTTTTTTGTTGAAAACTCGGTATCTGATCCAAGAATCGACTAATCCGAGGGGACCAATCTCACCGCCCACTTGTCGGGGGCCCGTTTAAAGCCAGAGCAAGCTCTGTATGGACTTAGCCCACCGAAATTAGCACCAGAGGAAATCGAAACTGAGATCTTTGGAGGAGCAAACTCCAAGATCCCAAGCCAACCACTAGACCAACCCCAAATAAGTTATCTTATCCACATTATCAACTAATTTCCGAATCTTAGTTGATATACTAAGTTGTATGAAATACATTTTGATTAATGAAATTATTGAGGTCTTTTTCCCTGTAAAAGCCCTTGAGCAATATGATCAGAGAGCCTAGAGAGAAAGATATCACAATATAATTTTGACCTTTTGTTCAAGGCATTAGCATTGAACCATTATTTAAAAAGATGACGAAAATTTTTGTTTTTAACAGCAAATGAGTTTATTTATGAAGATGGAAAAAAACTATATTCAGTAGTTTACCGAACAAAGCACAAAAAGCTTGTAAAATCCCTCCCACTCATGAGGATTCAATACTTGGATTAGTAAATCATTTGTAAAAGAGACATGGCACCGTTTTATTTCTGTCGCAAGAAGTCACTATCAGAGTTGGTATTTAATTCCACCCACCATCTCTTGTAACATTGAAGTAGTATTTCTCTTTTTGTTAATAAAAGCCATCCAAAATTCAAACACACAACTAAGTTTTATGTTTGAAGTTAATAAATGTGTCCAATCTAACTATATTTACGAATAATATCAATAAAATAAGATCTTACGAATGATGATAAAAGTAAGGAGATTTATTCAGCTTCGTAACTCATTATAAACATTAAATTTATTTAATTCAATAGTAAATTAAATTAGTTTTTCGACTAGATCAATTAATTAAGTAGATCAATTGTATAAATATTAAGGGGTTGTCTAACATAACATTGTCCTTGACTAACTATAGATCCTTTTATTTGTGGTTTATTAACAAATATTTGTGTTCTCAATTTCTTATTATTATAAAATTTATTTTTAATTAAATACCGTTACTTGTCATTGAACCATTTTTAGAGGCTCGAATTAGACACATCTAAATTTCTTTTTTCTCAAATTTAACTTGCATCATTGTTGTAACTGTATCAATGGGACACGCGGCCTGATTATCTTTGTCAAGAACACTTTCAACACAAGGAATCGATTGAACCCTTCGACGAACCATTAATCTTGACATCATTGTAGGATGAAACAAGATAGGTTAATCAACTACATTGAGCCAATAGCAAGCACAGAAGTTAGTTGAAAACCACACCTTAACCAAACCTTGATACAGTTTGGCTTATGTGTCCTTACTTATATATATACGTTAAACTGTTCAACCATTTTTTTCTCCATAAACTTGATACTTTAACTCACCACAACAATTGTTACAATTCAATATTAATAATAATTTATCAAATAAAAATTCAATATTTATAATAATTTATAAAATAAAATTATTTCTGAAGTAATTTGATTCGTCCACTAATTATTATAGTTCAGCAAACAAACAAGTAATCCTTTGGCCATGCACAACGAAGAGGAGCCAAATCTTGTTGGCTTCCCGAACTCGTGACAAATTAACTCTTTTGAAAAAAGTTCGTATGTTCCAAAAGTTACTGAATGGTTCCTTTCAAAAGAAAAAATAAAAATTACTCATTGGTAAGTTTTGATAGGCAAAAGCCCACGTTATCTACAAAAACCACCCATAAAACTTAAAATATACAACTATAATGTAGCCATAATGTTGTACCAAAAAGAAAATGTAGCCATAATGTCTACCAAATGGACTTTACTTTTGTTTTTTTAATTATTTTTCAGAAAAACTAATATAATTAGGGAATCATTATGCCACCGCAATTCTGTTTCTTCGAATTAAAAGTTTGTGCTTTGTGTACAAAAAAAAGTGCTTTGAGGTAATTTAGCCTTATTATACCATTAGCCAACGTTCATATTTTAGCGTTTGCTCATAGCTTCCAAAACCGTGTCATTCATTCAAAGGTATGATTTATTAAAATCATTTTTACATTCAAATGATCAATATGCAAAACAATAGTCCTTTTACACTCTTGAGTTTCAATCATAGCCAAGCATGGCTCACTTTGGTTCTTGTTATTACTCTCATACAAATCTCACCGATGGTAATCGGTCAAGCAATAGGACCGGAAGATCCAACGGAGAACAACAAATCAGTAGCCACCATAATGGGAATTGTAGTCCTTATGTTCCTCTTCTCCGGTTTCCTTTCTCTCTACTCGACTAAATGCACCGATCATCAACAAGGAGTTATTTTTGACCTGACTTTACCTAACAGAGCAAATGGTCTCCGGTCACAAAACAACGAGCCAAGTAACGGTCTTAACCAAGATGTCATAGACACATTCCCAACTTTTCGTTACTCCAATGTCAAGGGACTCAAGATCGGGAAAAACACGTTGGCTTGTGCTGTTTGTTTAAATGAGTTTCAAGATGATGAAACATTGCGTTTAATCCCTAAATGTAACCATGTGTACCACCATGGTTGCATCGATATTTGGCTTGTCTCTCATGATACTTGTCCAGTTTGTCGTGCTAACCTTGCTCCAAGACCCGATATTGACACCACCGAGCCTCAAATGATATCGAATCAGATACCAGAAGGAGAAGATCATCGCCATGAATTGAGTATAAGAATTTCAAATGAGGAAGAGGTAGAACATATTGTCGAAGAGGAACAAAAGAAAGCCAACGTGGAAGTGGAAAATTCACCAAAGTTAGATGTACTTCGTAGGTCTAAAACATATTCTGCACCAATACGGTCAAGATCAACGGGATTCTTATCTATTCTCTTGTTATCACGGTCAAATTCGACAGGTGTGTTGGTGCAACCAGGTGAGGATTGTGAGAGGTTTACACTGAGGTTACCTGATAAAGTTCGAAAGCAGATGATGATGAACACGATAACGCTTAAGCGTGCAAAAAGTTGTGTAAGTTTTACGAGAATGAGTAGTGGCACGTGCGGATATAGGTCAAGAAGTTTTGGTTGTGGAAGTGGGATGGGTCAAGTGCAGTACGAAAGGTTTGGAAGTGAGGAAGAAGATAATTATTTAGGGTTTCTTAGGAATAGTTGGAATAATAAATCAGTGAGAAAATCTCCTATGAAGTGTTTGGGAGTTGATATCGACAATGATGATGACGAACGATCCTCTGATCTTTTGTTTCCTGTGTAGTTAATTGCTAGAGTGGATCATTGTCACATGTTGAAATACTTCTTCTACTCCATTCAATAAAAACTTTGATTGTGAAAAAAAAGAATGGATAATTGGTTAGGTTAAACTTATGTTATTTAATTAGGTCTAGAGTGTTATTTGATTATCCCTTGTAATAGTACTTAGTTGTTCATGTTCATGTTCATGTATATGTTTTTACATAATTAAGAAAATATATGTAAGATTTATTTGAGAGCTTAATGTAGATTTGGTTTATTCAAAATTTCGAAACGTTAAGACTTGTATCTCATGATTCTTTGCCCAATTCCTCGAATTGTCACTTCATCAGCATTGTAGAGTTTTTAATGATTCAAGACTCAAGTACTCAAAAAGTCTTGATCAACTATTCCTTCTTCCACTTTAGTAGGTATCACTTTTTTAAAATCTAAATGTAACTGATGGAAACAATTAACAGCGATTATCATTTACATTATCAATCTATATCTGACCAGCATGTCATTCCAAAAAAAATCATATTTTGATGTAGTGTATGATGGTATTTCCTCCACAACATGAATTCGATCCCTTCCAAATACAGCATTAGAAATGGATTTTGAGAGAATTGCGACAAACATACTAACTCTATTCAAAGTTCCTACTTGTAAATTCAACATCACAACTCTATTTGAGGCAGACCTTTTCCCATTAAAACTAGTTACTGTCATACTGGTTTGCATTATATCTGGCTTATATTTCCACTCTTGGAATAAGATTGACTGAGGCACCACCATAACTCAATGGTTCTCGCATTGTTGTCCTAAAATGGAAACATATATACTAAGGGATATGTGGAGTTATATTTGAAGCATAAAGAGTATACAATCAATCAAGAGAAAACATTAGAAGAAAAGTGATTGAAACTTAATCCCAACACAAGTTTCTCTATTCTATATGTCCGATTAAAATTTTAAAATTTGTTTTTATAATAGTGTTTGTTTTTCAGGCTTGGCTTTGAAGCATTTCACAAACTTATTTTCATTCAAGGATAAACCAAACTTTCCATACGCTACCAGCTTTATTCTTAGGAGGGGCATGCTACACCAGAGCCCTACAAATTAATCCTCTATCATCTAAATGTTGACGATGTTGTATTTAGTGGCTACAATGATCATCAAGAGGTGCATGCCTTCGAGGATTTATATGTTGGTACTCAGGTTGGAATATATGTGTGGTTGAGGGAAGGTGTATCACCACTTGCCAGAGCAGGTGAAGAGGTAGTACAGACATATGCAGGACATTCCTTGACATCCATCATATGTCCCAGGTAGTTTAGGCTTTCCTAAATTTCTCGTCGCACGTCATGCCTAAAGCTGAGCTGGACATGGTGGTGGGGATCTGTTGGAACATTGGTGTGAAGATGGAAAGAATTTGGAAGGTTGGAAGATTAAACACTAAGTAATTAATCTTTGATCTAGTGTTGTGTGAATTGAAAAAATAGAGTGTGGGGGTCCCACATAAAATAGAACACACACATTAGTAGTGTTTAAATAGTGGTATTTAACTTTAAATACCTGATAATGATGAAAATAATAATTATTATAATTCTTTATTCATGGATATCACTTTCCATAATTTTAGGTTATGTTTGTTGTGATAAGATTGAGAATCCAACTGAATTTCCTATCTTAGTTTGTTTCAGCTAATCTTGTGGGTTTGTTTCTTTTTGAACTCATCCGATTAGTTTGTTACCTGAGCTGATCTGTGAGTTGCTTAATTTTGAAGTTTACTTAATTCTTAAGTTTCTCCAAATTAGTTACAAACTCTCCCTATAAAAGAAGAGCTCACCTAGTTCAAAAATCACACTAAAGAGTTTCATTGAGTTGTCGGGAACTCTTTCTCTCTTCTCCCTTTCTTGACTTGTGTTGACGAGTCTTTCTTCTCTTCATCTCCTTTTTCTGTCCCTTCGGAATTAAGAGTGTTCATAAGACCATAGTCCCTTTTTCGGTTTAATGTCCCTTCGGAATTAAGAATAGTCTTAAAAACATAGTCCCTTCGATAATATATGTCCCTTCGGAATAAAGAGTACTTTTAAGATCATAGTCCCTATTTGGAATAACAATGTCACGTTGGAATTAAGAATGATCTTAACGGTATAAAAAAATTATTTCAATATTTTTCTATTTGAGGAGAAATGGTGGTATCACCATATTTGAGTGGTCGTAGTGCCATATTTATGTTTTGGAGAAATTAAACTTAGAATGGTGGTAACACCATATTTGAGTGGTCTCAGCACCATAACAAAGTGATAACAATATCATATTGAAGTGGTTTCAGTATTAAAAAGTGGTCTTAGTACCATATTTGAAGGTGTAATTCTCGAACGGTTTTCTACAGTGCAGTAGTTAACCGCACAGTTGTACTTGGGCTTGTTTTATCCTGGAGGCGGCGTGGTTGATAGTCTGCCTTGCACATTTTTGGGCAGTGCCACGAAACGTCTTAAAGAGAGCGACCTTGTCGTGATTTAACCTAGTAACAACTTCAGTAGATAATAGAATTTGGAAATCCAAATACAACAGTTTGGAAATCCAAAAAACAACAGAATCCATGGAAGCTCGCACCAGATACGTGGTCTAGTTATATCAGGTATCTCACCTGAACCTATTGAGGGAGAACCCCCTAGGCCGGCTAAAGAGGAAGTAATCATTTAGCAAAGCATGATATGGGTAGTCTTGATTCATTGATGATCATCAGGATTTGCAACAAAATACCGGATGGGGTTGTGTGATGGTTAAACTTATGAAGACTTGTGTGGTGTTATGTTAAGGAATTGTATTGAGATGCTGCCAGTCACTACATATTCGATTACTAGAATGAGGAGGCAATTGAAGTGACGATAGTTTTTTATTTGATTATTTTTGGTTTTATGTTAAATGATGAATGTTGGTTATACTTTTTTTGTTTATCCTAAGACATACCAAAATAATTTATTTCAATATGAATGAATGAATTTATTTTCAATGATTAGGTTTTATTTTATGAATAATTTGAATGAATGAAAGGTATGACTTAATGATGTAGTGAAAAAAAGTTTCTGCCTCTATAACTGACACGAACAGAAGCTAAAATGTTGTAGGTGCCAATGGTAGTTACATTAACTGTCGTAGGTGCCAGCAATGATAACTTATCTAGTAGTTCTTAATCCCAAGTTAACCGCAATATACTATAACGAGGGGAAAACTTAATTAATTCAGGCTCTGGGTTGATATCACGCTATCTGACTTGAAGAATCAGTTGGACCAAATCAACTTTCGACTCAACCACAAAAACAGAAGGATGGTAGACAGTGTTGAGTAATGTTGTCCTTCGGCCGACTTAGATGGAAGCTTCCAGTTTCCCAAGATGAAGCTTAGAAACAACGACGACGAGAACTTTGTTCTAAATATTTGTTTAGTACAGTACTAAAGGACGGATCGAGTTGGACGCTTCGTTGGTAAGATCTTTCAAAGATAATTGGAAAAATTTGATTCGACTCAGAACTTGCGAAGAAATTAGGGCTTGCATAGAGAAACCAGATGATAAAGTTATTTATGTTGATCCGTGAACTATTATGTTGTGTTTTATTATATGTTTTCCGTTGTTGAATTATGTTTTATGTTGTTGTCTTACATGGATGTGTTTTTCTCTAAAATTCATAGCTAACCACCAACAAGAGTTAACTCTTGGTCTACTACCAACAATTAACCGATGTAGATGTTGTTTATGCCTTCAAATTTGTGATTTGGAGAAACAGAGAAATCGTGACACGATTTCATTAACGTGTCACGATTTGGTAGTGCCGAGAGCATGTTTTCTGGGTGCTCAATCGTGTCACAATTTTGGGAAAACGTGACACGATTTTCAACTTGTTGGGCACGTTTTCAGGATAAGGTTGGTCGTACCTTACGTCGTACGCACCAATCGTGTCACGATTTGGATAAACATGGCACGATTTTGTCTGCTGAAGACTGCTATATAAGTGTTTCTTTGCATATTTTGAAGGAGAGCTTGTAGAGAGAGAAACTTGGATTGCAAAGGAGGTAACTTTAGGGTTGAGTGTCTTTGTAGTGAGGATCTCTTGGGTTGGGAAACATTGTAAACACCTTGGGTAGTGAGATTTCACCATTGGAAGGATCAAAAGCTTCCTTTTGTGTCTTCTCTTAGGATTCATTGAGAGTCTGGGTGCTATGAAAATGGGTAGAAATTAGGTCTTGTTCTTTTGTGAGCTTTTTAGCTAATCTCTTGTAACTCATTTGTATCACTTTCATCTTAGTGGATTGGAGGGCTAGTGGATTGGAGGGCTGCTACCTCCCCTAGAGTAGGTCATATTGGACCAAACTGGGTTACCATCTTTGTGTGTTTGTTCCTTTCTTCCATTGCTTATCTTTATTGCTTTGATTATACTTGTGGTGTTGCTCTACACATAGTTTTAGATCTGTTTTGTTGTTGTTGCTTGGAGACACTTTATCTATTGATTACCACTTCCTTTGCTCCACACATCTTTGTTATTCATTGGTGTGATTTTGGACCGTAATTTAACAACAATTGGCACCCACCGTGGGGCAAAGGCGTTATTGGTATAGTTGGTATCATGGGTTCAAAGTGGGACATCAATAAGTTCACCGGAAGTAATTATTTCGGGTTGTGGAAGGTTAAGTTGCAATCGGTTTTGACACAACAAAAGTGTGTAGAAGCATTGAAGGGTGAAGTTGCGATGCCGGCGAGTTTGACACAAGCGGAGAAGCATGAGATGATAGACAAGGCTAAGAGTGCCATTGTTTTATGTCTCGGAGATAAGGTCTTAAGGGATGTCGCGAGGGAAGCTACCGCGGCGTTGATGTGGGCTAAGTTGGAGTCATTGTACATGACGAAATCGTTGGCTCATAGGCAACTCTTGAAACAATAACTCTATTCATTCAAGATGGTGGAGTCTAAAATCAATCTCGGAGCAATTGGCGGAATTTAACAAAATTCTTGATGATTTGGCTAACATTGAAGTTAATATGGAAGATGAGGATAAGGCTTTGTTGTTACTTTGTTCATTACCAAAGTCTTTTGAGCATTTCAAGGATACCATCCTTTATGGTAAGGAGGGCACCACTACTTTGGAGGAGGTCCAATCGGCTTTGAGAACTAAGGAATTGACCAAGTTCAAGGACTTGAAGGTTGATGAAGGTGGTGAAGGCTTGAATGTTGCAAGAGGGAGGAGTGAGCATAGAGGAAAAGGCAAGGGGAAGTCGAGGTCCAAGTCTAGGTCCAAGGGTTTTGACAAATCAAAGTGTATAAATGCTTTCTTTGTTACAAACAAGGTCACTTCAAGAAGGATTGCCCGGATAAAGGGGGCAATGGTAGTCCTTCCATTCAAGTTGCGGTGGTGTTCGATGAAGATGGTTATGAGAGTGCGGGTGCACTAGTGGTCACAAGTTTGGAACCGGAGAAGAGTTGGGTTTTGGACTCGGGATGCTCTTATCACATGTGTCCTAGGAAGGAATATTTTGAGACTTTGGCTCTAAAAGAAGGAGGAGTTGTTCGACTCGGAAATAACAAAGCATGCAAAGTCCAAGGCATGGGCACCATTCGTCTAAAGATGTTTGATGGCCGTGAATTCCTTTTAAAGGATGTGAGGTTTGTTCCCGAACTTAAACAAAATTTAATTTCCCTAAGCATGTTTGATAGTCTAGGATATTGCACTGGAATTGAGCATGGGGTTTGTAAAATTTCGCATGGTGCATTGATTACGGTTAAAGGGTCTAAAATGAATGGTTTATACATTTTAGATGGTTCCATAGTAATTGGTAATGCATCGATGGCTAGTGTTGTACCTCATAAAAATTCATTGAGAGTGTGGGTGCTATGAAAATGGGTAGAAATTAGGTCTTGTTCTTTTGTGAGTTTTTAAGCTAATCTCTTGTAACTCATTTGTATCACTTTCATCTTAGTGGATTGGAGGGCTGCTATCTCCCCTAGAGTAGGTCATATTGGACCAAACTGGGTTACCATCTTTGTGTGTTTGTTCCTTTCTTCCATTGCTTATCTTTATTGCTTTGATTATGCTTGTGGTGTTGCTCTACACATCGTTTTAGATCTGTTTTGTTGTTGTTGCTTGGAGACACTTTATCTATTGATTACCACTTCCTTTGCTCCACACATCTTTATTATTCATTGGTGTGATTTTGGACCGTAATTTCACAACAGTAGAAAAAACGAAAATTTTCGTTGAAAATGAATGGTTGATTTCGGAGTAGCGGACAACAATCCAAACCGCCTATAGAGCAAAAATTTGTTTCAAGTAAGATGATGCATACAAAACTGAAGTGCATGTAATTTGAATATTTTAATCTAATAATTTTTTACTTCAAAATGGATCATTGCAATTGCAAAAACCCAAAACAGAAGTACGGATTTTTCAAAGTAAATGGCGTGTATGAACGCCACGGCAGAAACAAGAAAAATGATGAAAATGCGTTGAGACAAAAGTGTATCCCACAGCACAAGAACTTGTCGTCACTCATTTCAGCGAAAATTCCAATAAAAAAAAAGTAAAAACTCGTTTAATAATTTAAACATCGATGATCCACGTTTGGTTTATTCTGTTGTTATTACTCGGGGACGAATGAGATAAGGATTCTGCGAAGCATCAATGAGTGAGAAGTTCCATCCTATAGTTTGGTATGGTTTATTTTATTTATTATATCACGTTTCCCACATATTAATGAGGTTGAACATATAGAAAAATTAAGCTGATTTTTTTAAAAGAAAATGAAACTGAAGTTGAGTAAGTTTATTGAAGTAAAACAATTTTTTCGTAAGTCTATGAGGATAGAAAAGTTAAAAGTTTGAACAAAGTAAGTCCTATAACATTTTTTTCCGTTTAATTATATAAAATATACCCCTCTTAATTACTTTAAAAAAACAAACAATTAGTTTAGCAATCAATCTTTTATAATGAATAAAGTACACCCACAAATATCCCGTGAGCTTAGCTCAGTTGGTAGGGATATTGCATATTATATGCAGGAGCTAGAGTTTGAACCCCAGACACCCCACTTCTCCATAATTAAATTGTATGAGCTCTAGTCACTAGACTACTTACCAAAAAAAAAAGTACACCCACAAATTTGCATCACTTACACACATTGCATAGAGTTAATATTTGTATAATTATTATTACAACTTTTGAAACAACTTTTTCTTTTATAATTAATTTCATTGTATTGTTACTCTTTTTTTTTTCTTCCCAAAATAAGACAAAAAAATTAAGTTATCAAAAATTGTCTTACAAGAATCATTACCTCATACAACAACCTGTGCTAGTCTCCAGAAGTGGCTACAACCTTGTTCTCTTACAATTTTCTTGTGAGTTTAGTAGTAAATTTTTTTTTTAAAGTATAAATTTCACACAATCGTAGAAAATTAGGGTTGAAAAAAAAATGGCGCTTTTGTCTTCTAATTGTATGTAGTATGGTAAGAAAATTAATTATTAGGTGAAAAACTATAAAATAAAAAGGAATATTTCTTTTTGTTTACTACAAGGAATTTTTTACTGGTTTTATAACAAAGAATTACTAATAGTTATTCTCAGCTTTTGTCAAAACAGGAAAATAAAAATGGTATTTTATCTTTACAAAATAAACTTGAAGTATGCCTCACGTTATATTGTTTTTCTAGTTCTCCCAAAAGAAAAAACCAAATTGATCCATTAAATCCATAACGTCATAATCACACTTTACCTTTTATTAATCAAAACTCCATTTTACGTTACTCTTTAGGAAGAACAAACTTTCTCAATAACAAGAAACGTAAAAAGAGTACACAAATTCCATCGCCATCACTATTCTTTTCTTGCTCTCACAGAAAATTCCCACACCTTCACACTTCACCTCTATGATCCACTATGCGCATTCACACCATATTCCCTGCACCCTCATCTCTCACTCTCTTACTACTCTGTAAATTTTATCACCGCCATGCATGCAAACCGTTTCTTTTTCTTCTTTTTCTTTCTTTCATCTTTCCTGCAACGGCTCAGCCACGAAGCCCTTCACCACCGCCACAACTAGCGCAAGATGCATTCGCGAAAATGAAGTTCGACAAAACCATGGCATCAGTCCTTGTGATACTCGTCATGATTTTCTTCGTATTAGGCTTTGTTTCAATCTACACTCGCCAATGTAGAGAACGAAGAATACGAGGAAGGGTCGATCTCACTGTTCCGGTTACCGGTGGTGATGTTTGCCAGCAACCACGCGGTCTTGATCCAACGATCATCGAAAATTTTCCGAAGTTTGTATATTCGGAGGTGAAGGATCTCAAGATTGGAAGAGTCACGTTAGAATGTGCAGTGTGTTTAAATGAGTTTGCGGATGATGAAACGCTGCGTTTGATTCCTAATTGTAGCCATGTGTTTCATCGTGATTGTGTTGATGTTTGGTTGTTGCATCACTCAACTTGTCCGGTTTGTCGAGCTGATCTTGCTCCCGGTTCGGATGATGCCGGTTCTTCTATTCAGATACAAATCTCTGAACCAAATTTGGCTGAACCGGTTTTTAATTATGAACCGGATGTCATTGAACCGGCCAGTTTGGATGAGAAGAAAAAAGTTGCAACAGTGAGTCCAAGTGTGAATTTTGATGGTATGAACCGGACTCCGGTTCGGTCCATGTCAGTGGGTTTTGGGTTTATGAGATTGTTTTCTCGGTCTAACTCAACGGGTCAATTAATGGTTCGGTCGAATGAAGATTGTGAGCGGTTCACATTGAGATTGCCGGATGAAGTGCATAATCGATTAATGAATGATATCACGTTGCGCCGAACAAAGACTTGGAATGCTACATCGCGGAGTGGGAGAAGAGGTTACCGAACAAGGAGTGTGGGGAGGAACTTTCTACAATATGAGCGGTTCAATGTGGAGAGCCGGCTGGACCAAAAAGGGTTCACGTGTGCCCCGTCTTTTTTGGGCCGGGTTGGTTCGATGAGATCAACAAAGGATGGGAACAATACAAGTGCAACAATGGGTGTTATGGATAAAGTTGATATTGGAGAACGTTCTTCGGATCGTTTAGTTTAAATTGATTGAGTATTAAATTAAGATTGAGATTGGGTGTGGATGAAAATAAGTAAGTTTACTATTGAATTTTTAATTTTGTGTATAATGATGGAGCTAACCTTCGTGTTTATAGAATTAAAATTTTGATTTTATTTATAGTTCAAGAGAGCACTGCAGTTTTAGTAGAGACAAACTACAGTTTTATGTACTTTATACAAGAACATCTCCATAGTTAGTCTCTTAAGATAGATTCTGAAGTTTTTTTTTAGGTGGTCCTCGTATGTTCCATCACATTTTACCAGCACTTAGGTTAATTTACAGCAATATTTAATTTCTTGAAATGGATCTCTTAAGTTACCCACATGTTACACTTTAATATTTTAATATTCACATATAAATTTATTTAAATTAAAATATTAAATTTGTTCTTTGAGGTTTACTAATAAGCAATCATTTTTCTTCATTCACAATTTAAGCAAAACATTACATAATTTTAAGAAGGTTTAACATAATAAAATGTTTGTCTTTCTCCTTGTGTAGAGATAATTTTACAGGTAGGATTTTAGGAGAAAATGAGTTGGAAACTAATTAATGTCAATGAGAGATTAACGTCATAACCGGCAAGGCATCCTCTAATCTTCATCAAATGGTTGTCTATTACTAAGGGATTGTGCTCAAGTGTGCCAGCGGTGCAGTGTTTCCTACATGTATTCTTATAGTAGAATCCATTATAGATTTAGTTGGTGCAAAGTCCAGAACATGGTTTATTAATAAATTTCTTGTTATTGGTTAATCCCTTCACTATTGAATGTTGTTTTCATACATCGTCATGCAAGGAGAATTGTTTAGTATTTTAGAGTTTTGTTGGATATTAATACCCTTTGAAAAATGTTGAGTCAAGATTTATATGTACTTCAAAATAATTAAATATAAGATCTCATGACACACATCAGATGAACAAAAAATTTAGAGTGAGCTCTATGTGGTCAAAAGATTTAGGAGCACTATTTGGGCACTCACAAACAAGAAAGAATGTAAATGAAGAATAAAGGATTAAATGGTGTGTACATTTTGTGTGTGTCTAAAGAGCAATTTTTATGTGAGGTTGTGAACATCCAAGTGTTTTTCTTTTTTATATTATTTTTTCTATTTCTTTTCAAGTATAGTTTTTGAATAGTACACTCAAATTAAAATGTATTTTGATTTTTTTTCCTCTATTGTATCCCTATTTAATCTATCAATAAATTTCTATTTTTTCACACACTTTCTCTATTGAATAAAATTTAGTCCAACTTCAACAAATTAATGTTGCTTGTAAAACAAAATAAAATTTAGTCCAACTTCATCGAGTCTCTTATTTTGTGCTTGAAATTTTAACAAATTCATTCATCTTATTTATAAATTTCAACTCTTCGTAAGATCATTATTATAGATAACAAAATTTTATTTCGTAGAAGATTTAATAAGCAGATAACAAAAAACAAACTTTGTTTAAAAAAAAGCTTTAATTTTTCTAATAGATAACATTAATTAGTTTTATTGAAAAAAGTAAGTATGTGTAATTCAGAAAAGAAAAAAAAATTGACAAATCATACTTTTAAACTATCAAAACAACAGTTAAATACAAAAACATAATTTATAATCAAACAACATTTAAAAAAGATACGTGTGATTTGAACAAGCAATTACATGACAACTTACCCGACAATTATAGATTTACAAAGAAAAGTGATTATTGACACAAAAATCAAATCAATTGAGACAGAAAGGAAAAACATGTAAATATAAGAGATAAGGTTATCAATATCATTTTTCTAAAAAAAACCCCACCTAGTACACTACTCATAAATACGTGGTGGTTACAAACCCAACATATAATATCCTGATACAACCAATAAAATATTGACATGTAATAATCTAACCAAAAAAAAAATTGACATGTAATATCCATGTTTTGTTACTTCAATTTTTTTTAAGGCATGCACTTATTATTATTTTTGGTGGGGATTCACTTAATTGAAAGAGTTGCTAGTTTTTAAGATGGAGTTTGCCTACAAAACTCAAGAATGAATATGCGTCGGTGTATGTGTGGTGGAAAACATTGGTGGAACAGTCAATCAAAGCTTGCCTGTGATTCATGCTTGCCTTCATCATTAGTTGAGCATTTTGCTATTTGAAAATTACTTAAATCGTAACATGCTTTAAACATGTTTTCTTTCTTATTTTTGCTTGTAAAAACACATGTTTCCTTTGTTATTAAAAAATATAATAATAAAAAACATGTTATTTTTCTTCTTTTCATAGCATGTTTCTTATTCTCAACATCATAACATGGTTTAATTATTTTAGCTTCTAAATTTGCTTTTGTGTCAAAAAAATGAAAAAGCTTCTAAATTTTCTTCTTGAACTGAAGCATTTCAATTACGTGTTGATTATTTTTTTTTGTCTGTCAAGTAGTTTAGTGACTACAACTCACACATTATAAATATATAAAAGTGAGATATCCGGAATTCGAACCACAACGTCTACATATAATATTGTGCTGATTATTTTATTTATTTTCAAACTCATTGAAACTGTTCACCTAAATGAGGTTGATTTTTATTGTTATTTGTTTCTGTCGAGTTTTTTTTTTTAAGTTTAAATTTTTTATATTTGAAGTTCATTTTATTTTTCATTCAAAATGAGCCTTGAACTCTAAAAACAGGTAGAAGATCAATTTCTGGATCAAGATCAGTGTCGATACTCGATAGTTAGAATTGAAGTAGCTTGAGCCAATTAAGAAAATGATACCCTTATACTTATTTACATGTTATCATCTTTATATTTTATTTTTGCAAAATCATTAATAACTTATTCATAATTAAATTTCTTTTTTTATAATTTTTTGATTGAAATAAAGATAAGAGACAAGCTTGCTTTACGTGTGTGGTGATTTAGGAGTGTACTGGTGTTTCTAGTACAAGTCCTTTATCTCTATGATGCTTATTCGGTGTAATAATGCATACATTTGGATGTAATGGGGCAGGGTGATAATGCACCTTCATGCTGACCCAATAAGTTTTAAGGTTTTACGAATTTAAAAATGTGGCCTTTTGAAGTAATTATTTTTTAATAAAACTGTTATATTTTATTTTAAAATGTTGTAACAATTAAGAATAATGAGAGAGAAAAAAAATGGGAGGATCCATTCTCAAAAATTGAATATAACATAAATGTTTTGGTTAAAGCTCATTTGTTATAAATTAAATTAAAAGTGATTATAACATAAATAAAAAAAATTAAAAACAAAAATGAATTATATTAACACTGACAGAGTAATCTCCTTGGCACAAGGTGTACCAAAGATACCACTAAAGATTACTGGTTATCAACCAAATAAATATAAAAGATGATTAGACAATGCCCAAAGAAATTAACAAGCTCAACCACCACCTCTAAAAGCCATAAACAAAATTGGCATTCTTTGCTTTCAGCCAAAAAAAAAATTACTTTATCCAATAACTGAGGTATGGAAGTTTATGTATTGTTAAATAACATATTGCTACGTTCATTGCAAACGATACAAGCACTAAGAAGCCAAATAAGCTGTAAGAATGGGCGCCTAGCATTCAACCTACCGGAGGCATAAATAAACTGAATGAAATGGTCATAAATAAGATGTGGATCCTCCCCCAAAAAACCAATCCAAGACCACACGCCTTGCCAAAGTGAACCAAAGGTACTACAAGAAAGAAACAAGTGTTGCGTTGTCTCAACATGCCCACAGTCGGCCATACAAAAACTGACATCTAGAGTGAATATGCCGCGACACACTAGATTATATTTAGTCGGCAATCTGTCTCGAAGTAGTCTCCGCCTCAGGTTCTACTTGAAAAGACTTCTAAGACATTAAAAGCTGGTAGACACCATGAATTGAGTACCCCCACCCCCACAAAATGGTCGAGCTGCCACTACCACTAATTTAGTAATTGAGACTGCAAAGAAACATCAAGAAGTAATGTCCTACACTCCGCTAACAACTCTTCCTCCCAAGCCCACAAACATCTCTGTCACATCCACGTCTCACCCCATCCTCCCAACCTAGAGAACACATGGTTTCCATCGAGCAAGATTTATCGACCGCTAAATCAAATAAGCGTCGAAAATGCACACAGAAAGGGACACTTCCCAACCAACGGTCATACAAAAAGTAAGTATCTACATAATCTCCTACCTTTCTCGCCACACACTCCTCAAACCACCCTCCTCCGTCACCACCTACACCATCGCGAATTTTCGCAACCTCCCTCCAGCACAAAGAACAACTTCGGCCCCCACCCTCAAACCTCCCATACTCTTCGCCATAACGAGCAACTAGGATCCTATACCAGAAACCACCTTTGTCCACTAACATCCGCCATCACCATTTTTCTAAACGATAATTAAAAAAAAGAAAAGACATTAAATTTAGTTCTTCACAATTTTCTTGCAACGGAATTTGGTTTAAACAAAAAATAAAATCTAAAGTATTTTCTAACATTTGCATAAAGGGCCTAATTCAACTCTTGACTCATTGTAATATAGATATTAATTTGTCCTCGATCCGTATGAAAATGATAAAGACCAATTTACTCTTATATTTTAGCAGAGACTTAATCAGGCTGCAAGGAAATTGTGAATAACCATAATGAATTGTTAATCTTAAGAGTATTCTTTAAAAAAAATATTTTTAGTAAAGCATAAACTTTGGTTGAAAAAATATTCAACTTGAAATCTATTCATGTCAAAATAGTTTCTCATTAATATAAAAAGGGAAATGTTAACTAGTCTCCCGGGGACACTAGTTAAAGACCTTAAATGGTAAATTTTTATAAAAACTAGTGTAATCAGTGCATTGAAAATTGAAAAGTTTGACACTTTTAAAGAATAATTACGTAATTACCAAAAGTTTGACATTTTTTTGGAAGACATTAATATAAAAAACATAAACACCATAAATTTTGTTATTTGCTCTCTTTTATTAAAAAAATCTTAAAAAGATAATCAAAATAGTTTTTCATTTTTAACATAAACATTATGTTTTTAACAAAATTCACATACAAACATAATTAAAACATAAAAAACACTTCTTTTTTTAAAAATAAAAATAAATAAATCTAATCAAACAGATCACAAGACTCCATCCGAACTGAACTTCTACCTTTAGGGAAGGGATCATCTTTGGTGATGTCATTGTCACCCATCACCTATACTAATTACTAAGGGCCACCACTAATTGAACTATAACAATGATTCTAGTCCTCATAAAAATAACACCAAAACTTCAGTTGGTGACTGTTGTCGTCTTATGAAACCAAACCACCAAAATTGCATATAAAAGGTCACATGTAGTAGTGTTTAATTATACCCAAACTTTCTTCTCTATTCCATTCCTCCCAAACACAGAAAGAGAAACATGTTTAGCGTTAAGCGTTTAGTTGAATCAAACAATCTAAGTTCAATTCCTTCAAACTACATTTGCCAAACAAATATCCAAGATGATTCCATGGTGTTGAATGAAACAGAAAATATTCCAACAATTGACTTTTCCCAGCTCATATCTTCCAATCCTAAGGAACGTTCCATGGCAATCCAAAAACTTGGCGATGCTTGCCGCGATTGGGGTTTCTTTATGGTACAAATATTTAAACTTAGTATATACTTTTACATTTTTTTGGACCGTATATATTTTGACATATACATAGTACATGTTTGAAATAATGGTGAGTATGATAAACCATAATGACACATACAATAATCTTGTTGAAGTTCCGAGGTATTGTGTTAGCCAAAACGAGAGTTTCACGTTGTCATTCTTAATTCATCGTCAATCCAATGATCTACCATAGACGGTTACTATTAAGTCTCTGAATGTGTAGTCTAGCCGTGTAAGTTGATATGTTTAACGAGTATTAAGAAGGAGGTTCATAGTTCAATCCTTGTTATTATTAGAAACATGTTCATCGTACGTTAGCAACCAATGGTTTTTCTTCTTTTCTTGTGCATGCTTAAAAAACCTAATGGTTTGTTTCATGATTAATTACTGAAGCTAATCAATCATGGGATGTCGGAGACACTGAGGGATGAGGTGTTAAGAGCAAGCCAAAGCTTTTTCGATCTGCCAAGTGAAGTAAAAAAGGAGTACATAAGTGAAAAGTTATTTGATCCAATTAGATGTGGTACAAGCTTTAATATGAAGGTAGACAAGACTCTCTATTGGAGAGATTATCTCAAATGTTATGTTCACCCTCACTTTGATGCTCCTTCCAAGCCCCCTGGGTTTAGGTATACCATTCTTCTTGCACTTTTATTACTTTTTTTTAGTTTTTTACTTTGCTCCTTTGTTTTGACCATATGAAACAATGCATTGTAAGTAATAAATACGCTGGAAAATAGAATTAGGGATTAAAATTAAAGACAAAAAATATAAAATATGTTTGTAATTCGTATCACTAAATTATCAGTAAGCAAATATGAACTGTCTAGTTTGCTTTTTAAATTCTTAGATGTTTTGCAAACATACTAAAGGATAACTATACACCAAATCAAGAAAAAAAAACAAAATCAGAATTTCGTACGGCCTACCAATGAACCAAAAAAAAAAAAAATCAACTTTCATTTATTTTTTTGTAGTTGTAATTTATGTATGTATTGTATTCCTTCCATATATATGTCACCATGTTATTGTTATTTCAAATCTCAATTTCAAAATAGAAAAGAAAAATGCATTATGGAATAATTAAGAATGTTTGAGATTAGTGAGACAGATATAATCACTAAATTTTTGGGAAATTATATATTTGTCTTCAAATAACAGTGTTATTTTTTTGAAAGGAAATAACAGTGTTATTTATATTTTAATCCTCATAATACTTGTACTTGTATTCCTTTAAAAATAAAAATACTTGTACTTGTAAGTGCATGGTTTTCCACGTTGCAATTTGCAAATATTCAAACTTATCATATCCTTATTTTTAAAATTCCACGTTGAAAATATTCAAACTTATAATATCCTTATTTTTAAGATGGTGCATGATTATTGTATAAAACTTAATTTGTGGTGTGCTGCAAATTACTAAAAAAAAAAAACATTTGTGTAAGCATGTGGAATTAACTCCACAATTCTTATTTTATTAAACTAAAATTACTAAAAAAATATGTATGGTTGCACGATTTAGCACACTACTAGGGGTGGAGAAATTCTAAATCATAATCATCATAATGGGAGACAAGGTACAGTGGGTTGGACCAGAATCGTTTGCAAGATCATCCCATCAATTTCCTGTCTTAAATATCTAATTGTTTATTTGAGTCAGGACAAAATATGATTTTGTATTTGATTTGAATAAAAGATATATATAATGTAATATAAATTAATATTGATTAAGCTTAACTCAACTTTTAAGATGGTGAATTTCATTTTTTGTGTCAGAAAAAACTTTTAAGATGGTGAGACTATCATTTTCATTCTTAATTACGAGCAATCACTCGTTGTTAGCTAGTGTTTACAATAAACCAAAATTATACAAATAAAACAAAATTAAAAATTGTACAAACATAGATTTTGTTTTATTAATTTTTTTCCTGGTTAAATATTTGCAGTGAAACTTTAGAGGAATATACCACAAAGAGTAGGGAAGTTATTGGAGAGTTGCTAAAAGGAATATCTGTGAACTTGAACCTAGAAGAAAATTACATACACAACATGATGAATGTAGACTCGGGTTCTCAACTGCTTGTTATCAACTATTACCCACCTTGTCCTAAGCCTGAGCTGGTTATGGGTCTCCCTCCTCACACAGATCATGGGCTTTTGACCCTCCTAATGCAAAATGAACATAGTGGACTTCAGATTGAACATAATGGCAAGTGGATTCCTATTAACCCTGTACCCAACTCGTTTCTCATCAATACTGGTGATCATTTGGAGGTAAAACTAAAAATTCACTTACACGCTATGAAGCACAGACACAGACACCGAAGACGACACTGATACGGACACATCAACACGACACTGATACTGACACGTCAACACCGATATAATTGTGAAAAATTGACATGATTCATAGGCTTAATAGCATTTTTCACCCCCTAACTTTCACGAAGTTGCGATTTTAGCCCCTTAAGAAAAAAACTACAAAACTGCCCTCTAAGTTTTGCAACTGTAGCAGTTTTAGTCCCCCAAGGCCAAAAAAAAATAACACGTGACACCTTACTTAGGGTGCCATGTCAGCGTAGACCGAGTCAAAATTGGCTTTGGGGGCCAAAACTGCTACATGTGCAAAATTTAGGGGGCGGTTTTGCGGTTTTTTTCTTAGAGGGGCAAAATCGCAACTTTGGAAAAGTTAGGGGGCTAAAATTTCTATTAAACCTTCAATATAATCACAAGTGTCAGTGTCGTGCCGGTGTTGGACACCTAGACATTTCTTCGATCAGAAGTATCTGTGTAACAGAGCTTGCCAGAAAGTTTATGCTTTCATTATAGAAAATATCAAAATTAATGTTAATTATCCTTACCAAACATGTTTTTGGTAAAGAAACACATAATTGGCTAATTGATGTTCCATATTTGTCTTTAGATAATTACCAATGGGAAATACAAGAGTATTGTTCATCGTGCTGTGGTGATGAATAAGAAAGCTGCAAGAATTTCTGTTGGGACAGCACATGGGCCCACACTTGACACCATTGTCACCCCTGCACCAGAGCTGCTTAGTAAGGATAACCCCTCAGCATATAGTGGTATTAAATATAGCGATTACTTGCAGCTTCAACAAAGTCGTGAATTAGCGAGAAATTCTTGCTTAGATTATATTCGAATTTAAATAAAAACATTGTTATGCTTGCATAAATAATAATTGTAAGTTTTGGTCTTTTAAAATTTAGTTTCAACTTGTAAATTAATGCATGGAATTATATAATTTGGTGTGTGGTTATGTAATGTGATTTTAAATATTGTTACTTTTGTAAAACTGATTTGGTCGTGAAATGGATTATAATCAGATTTTTAAATTTCCAAGATAGTTCAATTGTTATTTAATTTAAGGCAAATACTCTTCATTGCACGTAAACCCCATGTTTTTTGCAAATAAGAAATCCTGATTGGTCCACTTTTTAAGGAAAAATACGATTCTATCATGTTAATAACTCAATGGAGTTTATGTGCAATGAGATTGGCTGCGTTTATGTTTATGTTCTTTATGAAGCAAAAGAAAAGGAAATAAAAACTAGGAAAACGATACATAGACAAACCATAACGGTCTCTATCCAACCAAACATTCCACCACCCATTCCGAGCTAGTTACTTTTGTTGAACTGTTCCACAGTATTAACGTGATGTAGGCCAACACTCAATTAGTAACTTATACAATCGTCGGTGTTCTCCATTTTTTTTTATTGTCTTTGTGTTCTTGAAAGGCAAACATTTTGTTGAATTATTGACATTTATCTTGACTTTTATTTTCAATTATTTGTCGTCACTTGTTTGAGTTCATGGTCAAATAAATTTGTGTGCGTTGCATGGCCAAACATGTCTAGAGTGACAAGCCTTTTGATACGTATCTCACATGTCATGAGTCTCGTCAATTGTAGTGTTTTTTATGGCTTGCTTTTTAATTGGGGAATGATTATCCACGTTTTGGAAAATTGAGAATAGTTGTTTTATTATCACGGCTTCCATATAAATATAAGACCCTCTTTAAGAAAGAAATATCTCTTTATATAAGATTTCATTAGAATTTTCAACTACATTAATTATTATTTTTGAAACCATTAATAGTTGAAGTGTGTCTGATTTGTTGTAAATTGAAAATTTTTATGACGGTGTGTCTCATCTTTTCTATGTCCTAGACCGAAGGAGGAATCCATTGATCGGTTGGATGATATGATACAAAAATTAGATTTTTTTGAGTAAATACAAAAGTTAGATTGATGCTCCTTTTATACTTATTATATGATTTTTAAAGTAGTTGATTTATTTTTGACTTATTTATACATTTAGTCTCTATAAATACGAATCATTTGAAGTTTGGTCCTTGAACATACTAATCATTTCAAACAGCCACTGCAATTCTTAATATTTAAAATTTGATCCCTCAACCCGGTTAATGACACCCACGTCAGTAATTTGATGAGTTGGCAATGATGACTGGTTAGCTGAGTTGTTGAGTCACCAAAAGATAGCATGAACTGACGAAAATGGCCTTGGGGCTTTCAGGCAAGAGCAAAATGACTAAACCCTTCTTCTTCTTCTTCTTCTTCTTCCTCCTCCTCCTTCAAAAGTTGTTGTGTCTTCTTCCCTCACCATCAATGATTTTTCCGGCAACCGCAATCCTCTCCGGTGCGAATCCTGTAGTCGCCACCTTCCAACACCAGTAATGGCTCACTTTCTTTTTTTCCCTCCCACCTGCACCACATGGGATACCACCGGCACCGCCATCAATTGGTAACACCATCAAAAACATATCCATTTGTCTTATTTTTTTCACTGACTTTTTGTATTAGAACAAATGGAAAGTTGAAATCCCAACAAAATCTATTGTATACACCCTTCGTGTGGTGGAGAATTTTTCTGTGTGCTCTAATTTGTTATTGTGATTGTAAATCGAATGGAACATACCCAAAATCCAACAAACATATAAGAAAAGTTTCAAGTGAATGATAATAGCCATCAAACACATTCTTTCATCCTTCCTATAATGTCCATTGAAAGTTGTTTGTGTTGAAGCTTGTATAGCTTTAGGTTTGTGTTTTGATGATGTTAGTTAGATGTTTTGTTTGATGATTGTTTTGTTTTGGGTATTATAGCGTAGAATTATGGTAAAGCACCTAGCAAACCATGTCTCATTGTGTCCTATGATTCCTTGGTGTCTTGCATATCATTTTAAAATAAGAAACTTCCTCTTTGTTGATTAAACTATTTTTCTAGGCATTTGAATTTCATCTCAATTTACTTGTTCTTTTCAAGAAATTTACTTTACTTGCTTGAAGATATTTCGACGGGTTTGATCTTTGTCAGATTCGACGGTTATATTCATGTTTTACATAATAATATCAATAACATTCATCATTTTCTGGAAAACAATAAACACAATATGTCCCAAAGATTTACTGGTTGATCTTGCAAGTAACTAATTTTAAGCCAACGGTTGTTTACCAAAAATCAAGGTAAACACATGCGTCTCCTAAATCGATTCATTTTTTTGTCTGATGTGTATCAATCTTCATAGTTCATCTTGCTTGTATTTTTGCTGTCTGAATCGATTCACTATGTTGTTTTTGGCCGAAATATTGCACTTGTCACCCTTTTGTATATATATTCACTTCCTCATAACACCTAAACTACTGAATCATTTACATTTATTCTCTCTAGAGTCTCCAAACCTCATTGTCCATCTGTTCTTGAGATTAAACACTTTATCTAAGAACCTTTGTGGTCTTTTGAGTCATGCATTCCTAGAGTGCTAATAGGGATTGTAACTTGATTGCTTTCAATGATATTGATTGAGAATCATGGATCTAAAGTGATTGAGTAATTTTATTCCACCTCCAAGGGTATTGGGGGTTCTTTCTAAAGTTCTTATGTTGAAGGGGATCCAACCATCGGACGGAGCATCGAAGAGTTCGAGTGAAGAGCTTCAAGGGTTGCACGGGTGATTGAGGGTTCGAAGACATCTAGAAGCACTAATTTCAAAGGGTATTTGAAGATTTGGGGAGTAGTTGCATAGAAATTGAAGAATTAGGGTAGTTTTAAGGAATTCATGTAATCACATTGTAATCAAACATTCATATTCTAGTGGAAGTCCTTGGCGGAGACATTTTCCATCAAGCAGAGTAGACGTAGCCCGAAGCGAGGACGAAAAGGCGAACTACTATAAATCTCAGTGTCTTCTCTCTTCCCTATCCTATTTGATTTTGATTAATTGTGTATATGCTTGCTTGATAAATTTTTCAAATAGAAATTTAGTGTGATCTAGGTTTATCTTGTTAAACTTGAATTAGTTCATTGAATTATCTCTTATCTTATTTTACATAGATCACACTTTTTGGGAGGAAATAAAAAAAAGGTCAAAAAGTGGATTTGGAACTAGTAGATCGTTTAGGGTCGATTAATCAAGGTAATGAGAGGACTTTAGTATGGATCAGAACGTAGTTATGAGGTTTCATGATCGAGTTTCTGTCCCATATGTACCCAAAATGAATAGAAGGATTTTAGAGGAAGGTCATAGGAGTAGTTTGAGTATTCATCCCGGAGTGACGAATATGTATCAAGATCTTAAGAAGTTGTTTTGGTGGCCAGGGATGAAGAGGGATGTAGCAGAGTTTGTGATTACTTGTTTGGTTTGTCAAAAGTCTTAGATTGAGCATTAGAAGCTCTCTGGAATGATGCAACCATTGTTTGTTCCAGAGTGGAAGTGGGATAGTATCTCGATGGATTTTGTGGGAGGTTTGCCTAAGACCGTGAAGGGAAATGATTCGATTTGCGTGATTGTGGATCAGTTGACGAAGTCAGCGCATTTTATTCCTATTAAGACCGGTATGTCTTTGGCGAAGTTGGCAGAAATTTACATTGAACAGGTTGTCAAATTGCATGTTATTCCATCTAGTATTGTGTCAGATCGGGATTTGAGGTTTACATAGATGTTTTGGGAGAGTTTGCAAGCAGTTTTTGCTACAAAGTTGAGATTGAGTTTTGCATATCATCCTCAAACAAACGATCAGTCGGAGAGGACCATTCCATTTGTAGAAGATTTGTTAAGGGTGTGTGTTTTAGAACAAGGTGTGAATTGGAGTGAATGTTTACCGTTGATTGAATTCACTTACAAAAATAGTTTTTATTCGAGTATTAGAATGGAACCTTTTGAAGCGTTGTACGGAAGGAGATGTAGAACCCTGTTGTGTTGGTATGAGTCTGGAGAGAGTGTAATGATTGGACCGGGAGTTGTTCAGCAGACTACAGAAAAGGTTAAGTTTATTTTACAGAAGATTAATACATCGCAAAGTATGCAAAAGAGTTATCATGATAAGCGCATGAAGGATATTGAGTTTCAAGTTGGAGATCATATGTTTTTGAGAGTTAACCTAATAGACAGCTTGTCCAGGAAGCAGAAAAGTAGCAAAAGGGACTTTGGGTGTTGGCACGACCGTGTGACTGGTGGCACGGGCCGTGCCAAGCTTCTGACTTGGGGATTCATATTTTTGCATTCAATCTTCGTATTTTCAGCCCGAATCAGCTCCAAATCTCCTATCTTTTGCTCCAAGACTCAATCTTTAGAATATTTATTCCTGAAATTAAATGACTTGCAATTAAAGTAAAATAATTCTAAAAAGGAAATAAAAACAAATAAAATCTAAATAAAATAGACTCAAATAATATATTAAAAACACTAATTATTGACCCATCATAAATGCATCTCATATAGTCAATCAACTTTTGTACCTGGAAGGTCTATCTTAGATAATGTCATTGCTGCTATTGAAATAATTCACTACATGAAATCAAAGGTTAAAGGTAATAAAGTGGATGTTGCTTTTAAACTTGATACTAGCAAGGCTTATAACATGATTGATTGGAGTTATCTTCGAGGGGTTATGACAAAGATGGGGTTTTCTGATCACTAGATTATGATGTGTGTTTAAACGGTGGATTACTTTGTGCTTGTTAATGCTAATGCCACAAGTCCAATCATTATAGAAAGTGGTTTAAGACAAGGAGACCCATTATCCCCATATTTGTTTATTATTTGTGTTGAATGTCTTTTTGCGCTTTTCCAAAAAGCTGAAGCACTGGGTGAAATTAATGGTGTCAAAATTTGTAATAATTCACCAATTATATCTCACCTCTTGTTTGCTGATGATTGTTTCCTCTTTTTTAGAGCCAATGTTGACCAAGAAAATAAAATGCGAGACATTTTATCTACCTATGAGAGAGCTTCTGGTCAGGCGGTAAACCTCAAAAAATCAGAGATTTTTTGTAGTAGAAATGTTTTAACTAAAGATCATAATAATTATGCAAGCATTTTGGGTGTGCAGGTTGTTCTAGTTACTGGAAATATTTGGGGCTTCCTTTTATGATAGGAATGAGCAAAAAATCCACTTTCAGCTTTATCAGACATATAATATAAAAGAAGATCAATTCATGGAGTAGTAAAATTCTATCAAAAGTCAATCGTGAAGTTCTTATCAAATTTGTGCTTCAATCTATCCCTACCTACTTTATGAGTTTGTTCTCTCTCCTTGTCTCTCTTTGTGATGAAATTGAAAGAATGATGAATTCATTTTGGTTGGGTCATTCAGGAGGTCAAAGTGGAGGTATTAATTGGTTTTTTTGAGATAAACTATCTACGCACAAGAAAGATGGAGGTATGACTTTCAAAAATCTATCTACCTTTAATCTAACTATGTTAGGCAAATAGGGCCAGAGACTTATGACAAATCCTGGTTCGTTGGTAGCTAGACTTTATAAGGCAAGATACTATCCTAGGTGGAATTTCTTTGAGTCCACCTTGGGACATAAGCCTAGCTTTGTATGGCGAAGCATATGTAATTCTAAATTTATTCTCAAAGCTAGAAGGAGATGGAGAATAAGTGATGGTGAAGATATCTCAATTTGGTATAACAAGTGGATTGCAAATGATGTTACACTTATCCCACATGTTGATGGAGATTTTCCTCTAGCTAATCTAAGAGTCTTAGATTGCAAGCTACATGACGACAAGGAATGGAATCTACCTTTCCTACAATCAATTTTTTATCACCACGTAGTTGCACATATAGTGAACACGTCGTGTTAAGAGTCTCACATCGGATAGGTGATGGTCTGGCAATGTGTTTATAAGTGGGGGAAATCCTCACCTCACAAGTCGGTTTCGTGGGGTTGTGTTAGGCCCAACCACCATTTCTAAGATGGTATCAGAGTCTATCCAAGGTCCATTGGGCCACCTGCTATCACGTTTCTGCTATCGGTCACCCACCATTTATGTCCACGAACCAAGCCCAATAGTGCTGGTCATGAGGGGGTGTTAAGAGTCTCACATCGGATATGTGATGGTCTAACAATGTGTTTATAAGTGGGGGCAATCTTCATCTCACAAGCCGATTTTGTGGGGTTGTGTTAGGCCCAGCCACCATTTCTACCCATCAATGACAGAAGATCGGCTCATCTGAAAAAAAGAAAATCATGGTGAATACTCTGTTCGTAATGTATATCGTTTTTGTGTGCAAGAAGTACTTGATACATCCCATTTCAAGGTACAATGCTCTTGGAATCTAATTTGAAAGCTCAAGATTCCCCCAAAGGTAAAAAAAAGTAATGTGACGAATCTGTAGGAATTGCTTACCAATTCGTGTACGTCTTAAAGATAAAGGAGTCCCATGTCCTGTGAATTGTACACTGCGTACGGTGGACCGTAAGGATACACTTCATTTATTTTTTCAATGTCCAAGTAGCTTGTACGTTTGGAGTATGCTTCCTTTCTTTTTTATCTATTTATATTTTGCTACAACAAGATATGGATAGCAAAAATATTATTTTCAAAGCATTACATGATTTATCTAAGGAAGATGCGGCTTTATTTTGTTGTGTGTTGTAGAGTATTTGGAAACAAAGAAACAACAGAGCGTGGAATGAAGTAATTGATGCTCAAGTTTATATTGTGGAAAGAGAAAAATCTATGCTTCATGTTGGCAAGATGCACGTAGGATGTATAATACATCTTGTGCACAACTGCGACAAGAAGAAAATGTGAAATGGAACAAATCAGCTGAAGGAAGATTTAAGTGCAATATAGATGCTTCTTTCTGCCAGCTTTCTGATACAGTGGGAATATGAGTTTGTATAAGGGATGATACATGCACGTTTGTTTTGGCAAAAACTGAATGGTTTACTCCAGTCTGTGAGGTACATGTTGGCGAAGCTCTTGGATTGTTATTAGCTTTGGGTTCATCAATTACACTTGGGACCTATCAATTTTGAGCTTGATGCTAAAAAAGTGGTGGATAGCTTTTCATTTGCACATCAGCATATTACAAAATATTATGTCAACTCTAGTGTTGAGTTTGTGAGAAGAGAAGCAAATGAGGCAGCCCATAGATTAACTAAGGCGGCCACATCTTCACCTAGTTTCCAGATTTTGGTAGAAATATCAGATTGTATTGAACATATTTTAAGTAATGAAATAATATAAACTTCTTTCTTTAAAAAAAATAGTAGTAATCAAATATTATTCGTTCTTTCAAAAAAAATAAATATTCGCATTCATTTGAATACATTGATATGATAGATTTAAAAAGATTTTGTTTATTGTCTATAGTCAGGGATCACAATTCCTTGAGGTTGAAATCAATTGTGCAGGTCCCAACATCTAATAAAGAAAAGTCTGATGGTTTATCCCAACTTTTTTTTTAAAGGAAATAGCTTGTAGCTTTTCATTAAATATCAATGTTGAAATACAAAGAGTACATCATTAAAAGTATGAGGATTAGTTAAGAACGTAACCTCTCGAACAAGAGTATGAGCGACCTCGTTCACTGGTCTCCGACTAAACTCTACCTTAGAGTTTGCAAAATAGAAATTACAGTTTCTCTGACACTCCTCCACTATTGTTCCAAACTCAAAAATATCATTATTACCTTTGTTAAAATAATCTATAACCTTCTCAGCATCCAACTCAAAATCAACATTTATAAGTTGTAGTTCATGCACCCAACAAATAGCGTGCGATAAACCCAAAATAGAAATGATATTTGAACATCCATTTTGTGATAACTTTTGTGACAACTTTCTCTCTCATACTCATATTATTTTTATAATATCTCTCTATTGCTTTGATTTTCGTGCAAACACCAACTTTTTCTTTGTAAATTATGATTGTCACAAAAGTTGCCAACCAAATTATTGTTCAAATAACACTCCTCGACCCAAAACTTCTCAAATGTCTTGTTGATTTCTTTTTTAAAATGGAGCCCAAGAGGTGTCAATCATCCACTATACCAAGGACCACCACTAATTGAGACTATAATAATGATTCTACTAGTCCTCATACAAGTAAAACCAAAAGTTCATTTGGTGACTGTTGTCGTCTAATGAAGCCAAACAACCAAAGTTTGAGATGCCATGAGAAAGTTAGCTAGAACTAACCGTGTGTTTTGATTTTGTCAAAAAAAGAAGTTATTTTTAGTTCAGTTTTGAACTTTATTATAGTCATTTTTAGAAGTTTCAATGTCTAATTTTCTCAGTACAGTTTACACATCATGCTAACGTAATGTATGCTTGGTTTTTTTTTTATTATATATATCACGCACATGAGCCAGAAAAAACCTAGCATAAATAGTTTTTTAGAGCATCCACAATGGAGACCTTTATATTTGAGGTCTTAAACGGGTTCCACATGAACACATTATTTTTTTATTATTTTTTAATAATAGTACCTAATAGGTACTCAACCACTCCAATGGAAATTCTCTATCAAAAGGTCTAAATGAGTCTCAACAATAACTATTTATTAATGAAAAGCAACAAAAGCAACTCAAATAATGATTATTTTATTAAAAAGTGGTGTGAGGTCCACTTAAGATTGAGGGTCTTAAGTGAGACCCTGGGTCTTAAGAGACCCCCTGTTTTTCTTGCTACAATGGAGGTACCTATTAAGTATCGGGACCCTACCAATACGGATGCTCTTATGAATAAATAGCTCATCACAATCAATCATAATTAATCTTTGTATGTTCGGTTTTTTTTTAACACAAGTTAATTATGAATAAATAGACTTTGTAAAAATTGATTATGTTTTTTCATTTGCATAAACACGAATTCGAACCTCAAACTCACCACTTATTTACACTTCAAAATTTTGATATTCTAATCGCTAAATTACTTAAATAGTAATTTATTTTATGATAAAGGGTATTTGTATAAAAGTGTATTAAACATTAAAATCAATGCTAATATCTATATATTTTAAAAGGGAAAAACTACAATTTTTTTAAATGAAAGAGAAAATAAATTAAATAAAAAAGAGATACAGAGACTAGAGGGGCATTGAACCTGACCTAGGTAAAACCTAAACGGGAATTCATCATGATAAATCATACCAGGTGGACCAACTCTAATCTATCATAACACAAAGTCACTTATCACAGGTGCAGTCCAGCGAACTCATGTAGGGGTGCGAAACCAAGTTACAAAAAAATATCAAAAGTGAATATTGCAAAAGAATATTTAAGGTTTAAATATGGCGAATGAATTGACCGTCAACACAGTAACAAAATCAAGTGCCAACAGCTCCCTGAGTATACCAGCAAGCATAGAAGCTCTTTCGAGCATACATGCGTAAGAACTCAGATCGAGGGATGTGTCCAATACGTTAGTAACCAAACCCTTTTGGGTTAACAGGACCAGACCCTTTCTAGTTATAACCGAGGCCACTTTAGTAACCAAACAACTGTTTCGGGTTTACAAAACCAAACCACCACGAAACAGGTCACTCTTTTGCCACCCAACAATCTCCGAGAAGAAACACCTGAACATAAAAACAATTCGGTACAAATAAAAGGAACAATATGAACACAACCACAAACAAACAGTACTAATAAGAGGAACAACACCAACACAACTGGCATAGTTCCAGCAAAACGCGTACAATAACAACCGGCAAGCCAAAAAAACGAACCCAACCCTTCCGACGCAGTGAAGATTTGATTCGAAGCCACAACCTAGCGAGCCATGAAAACCACACGACCCACCAACCCCATGATCTGGAACCGGTTCAAACAGAAACAACCAAGAGATCCACAAAACGCTGGCAAACAGGAAGACGTCGGAAGAAGAGTTACAACTCTTCATTACGCCTGTGTAGCAGTTTCGAACAGATCTTCAAGAAAATGCTATTCGAAGACGGCCGTCGAAAAGGAGGGGAAGGGAAAACAGTAGTGCGGAGGGTGAAGGTTACTTATCGCACCACCACAAGAAGAGACTACATTAGTAATCAAAGATTTAGATCTGAGGAAAATTGTAAGGCGGTTTGTTGAAAGCTAGAGAGAAGGCAAAGGTTTGGGGAACTAGAGAGAGAAGGCTTTACACATTCGTTCGAAAAACTACAAATTTAACTTCAAGTTAAAATCTATTTCGAAAGCAAAATCAATTATCTTAAAAAAAAAACAAACATATCAAAATCATTATATGTTTTTAGAAGAAAAATGCTAATAAATGTTCGAGGCACTTTTTAAAGAATTGAAATAGTGGTAATTTTTTTCCAAAATATTATTTATTTATTCGGTACATTGAAAAATACATTAGATATTTTTTTAATAAATTAGCTTTTTAATTTAAAGTTTTTAAAAAATATCGTAAAAATATTTGTTA
>Ga0228710_1001715_pt1 | contig 33480 bp, 24 predicted proteins | sample MedpolnodulmetaG_FD_177995 | JGI IMG/M metagenome (GOLD analysis project Ga0228710, IMG submission 177995) | Root nodule microbial communities from Medicago polymorpha collected in Santa Monica, California, United States - pink nodules | ecosystem: Host-associated > Plants > Roots > Nodule... | reverse complement strand
ATTTAATTTGATGGTTCAAATTGTAAAATATCATTAATTTAAAATGGGGTGAATATGCAAATAATAAAATACATGTTAAAATTATAAAATAAAATAATAAATGTTATTTTTAAAATGGATGACATGTGGCTGTTTTTTTATTGGTTTGGGTAAATTGCCCACCAATTTCTAAAGGCAATTTAGAAAAAACCAAATTATAATCTAATGAACAAGAAGTCAAGAAGATCTTACCACGCCAGTTATTTCCTTTGTCTTAGTTTAGTTGCTCCATTTTAATTTTGCACAAATCTTAAAATAATAGTTGTCCCTATCACCCGTGAGCTTAGTTCTCGAAACCTTAGACATTTTGCTTCTTCACATTTAAAATGTATGAACATGTAAGAACTCTAGTTATTAGGATACTTGGCCAAAAAAAATCTTAAAATAATAGTTAATTATATTGATTTCAATTGCATAATAATAATAGTTTTTTTTTGTCAAATAGTCTAAATACTAGAATTTCACTCTTAAGATGAATAAGTGAGAATCCAAAATTCGAATCCTTACTACTACATATATAATACCATCCCTAACAATTGAGCTATACCTCACTCTTAATGATAGTACTTATTAATTGAATTATTAGCTAATTTGAAATACAATAAATAAATTTTAGTCACATAATTCAAAAACAATCAGCAGAGACCTGAGCTAGTAGACCTTGTTGAGATTTTGAATTTCCACCATATATATAGTTTATGCATCTAACCTTAATGCTTATTTCTTCAGAATTGATATTTATACTGCCCTTCCATACGAAAGTTATAATATATTTGAGAGAGTCGTTTTAAAGAATATGTAGGTTGTCCCATGAATTTAGTTAAGTTGGTAGATACATTGCATAATATATGCAAGGGTTAAAGTTCAAAATCTAAACACCTCACTTATTCTCCTTAAAAAAGAGAATTGATAGACACTGCATTACTTGAAGAAAAAAAATGGGGTTATGTTCAAATCTTAAAAATTGCATGTGTTCGGTGGGAATGAAGGGAGTGTGTTTTGAAGTGTGAGTATGTGGTAGGAGTTTGAGTATGCTCTATGCAGTGTGCAACCTTTGAAGTATTGAATATGTGAGGAATGTAAATAGTACAATATTTGAGTACTTGCTAAAAAAATATAAAGTATCATTCATACAAATTAACTCCAAGTATTAAAAGGAAAAATATTTATGCACGTTGTTTTTAAAGGAATTACTAATGCTAATTTAATTACAACTTTAACGCCTTTTTTTTTTAAAAAAAAATCAACTTCACAATTTGTCGATGCAACAAGAGTTTAGTCGAGGTTCGACGAATTGTCCACAACAAAGAAACTATGTCTCTTAGTTGTGTGTTCTGTAACTTCTCCACCAAAATATTATGTAGGTGGATTTTGAGGTTTTTGAGCCACGTCCACTAAGAAATGTATAAAGTAAAGGTAAAGACCTAAAGGTATAAGGATAAAAAAAAAGGTGAAATAACCTCGTTTGATTGATTAGGTACGTCTAATTATAATGTATTAACTCAATATTTATAGCAAAACTTATGCCTTCTTCACGGCGTAATCCGTTGACAACATCATTGGTTCGCAGCTCCATGATTACCATGCCTCTTCCCTCATCCCTATTTAAGGTTAATGGTGCTATAAGCATGGAACGTGAATTTTTTGCATCATTGTCCAATCCCACTGAATTTTGACTCACATTGAGGTCTCTACAATCCACGTACTGTTTTAGTGGCCTTTATAAAGAATTCGCTCCACTCACTCAGTTGTTTTTGTTTTTTGGGTTCAGAAACATACCATTTTAATAAAAAAATCGAAATCACCACCGAAGATATTATCATGTTGAGTCATCTTGAAGTCCTACCGGGTTGAGTCACGACCAGGTCGCTTTCTTTAAGACGTTTCCGGCACTACCCGAGTTTGTGCAAGGTAGACTAACAGCCATGTGCCTCCAGGATAAAACAGCCCAGTTCACCTGTTCGATTAAGTACTGCACCGTAAATAATCGTTCGAAAAATAACACCATCAAATATGGTACTAAGACCACTCTCTAATACTGAAACCAATATGGTATTGTTACCACTCTATTATGGTGTTGAGACCACCCAAATATGGTGTTACCACCATTCTAATTTTAACTTCTTCACTATGGTACTATGACCACTCAAATATGGTATTACTACCATTAGAACATCTAACTTCTCCAAGAATTGAAGAAGAATATATATTTAAGATCATCTTTATTATGCCGAAAAAAGGGATCATGATCTTAAAATATCATTTATTCTAAAGAGACATAAATAATTGAAGGGACTATGCTCTTAAGACCATTCTTATTTCCGAAAGGATAATAAACCGAAGATGGACTATGGTTTTAAGAACACTCTTAATTCAGATTGTGTTCCAAAATATTCTAGATTGCGTTCCAAAATATTTTAGCAAAACTTGGGGATTAAGAAAACACTTTCTAATAATGATTAAATTAACTATTTAATTTATCATTTCCAAATAATAATATATATATTTTTTCTCCAATGCTTACTTCGTTCACATAATTATATACCCCAATTAGAGGCACACCCCCACTACATAAACACTACTAATGTGTGATCCATCCGATGTGGGACTTCCATTTTTTTCAATTCACACTACATTAGTTCTACCCATTATGGAAATTTGTATTTAGTCTTTTTACTCAATTTCCACACATGTTCCAACAGTTGTCCTAACATCGCCTAACCTTCTATCAGTTGGGAGGTCTTTTCGCCTTAAAGTTTATTCGCCTATATGTCGAGGTTGGCTAGCATAATAATTATTTTAGGTGTAAACAAATGTCTCATGCATTGTTTTGTTGATTAGTCCTCGAGTGATGAGATGATGCGACACAAATATGGAGTTATGCGTGAACAATGTCATCATTGTATCATAAATTAGAAAATGAGCTGTTTACAAAATCCTATCTCCACCATTCAGTCGTTGTCCTTAACCTTCTTTCAATCCTGCTAATTTCTCTTCCCAAAAAATCTTTCGTTTTTCTCTTATCTACTTTGGAAGACTATTATATGCCTAATATTCAAACATCTTCATCTATATATGAGTCGATTCAGTTGGGTGTAGTCGGTAATCTTCTTCTAATCAAACATGAGTATTGCTCCCCTCATCTTAGTTTAAACCTTATAACCAATATAACAAGCCTCACATTGCTGAAATTATATGGAAGTAAGTAGGGTCATTTTTCTCCACAACACTTTGTTATAAAATAGGGGTAAAGGTTTATGTCCTCGCTCCTTTCAAGGTAAATTGTTATTCTCGTTAGTGTTTTGTTTCATATATTGACTATGTTAGTCAAACGATCCTTTTGTTTTCTTTTCCTCTCGCTAAGAAGAAAAGTCATATGATGTGAAATGTGGAGAGTTTTTGGAAGGAAGAGAAAGTTTGGGCTGAGGAAGATATTGAACCTATATCTTTCACGTGAATCGAAACTAGAAATGGTAAAGAAATCAACTATGTATAAACCACCTATCTTTGTTAATGTTGCTTGGGCGCCTCAAATTGTTGTTGAGATTTGTTTCAAACTCCACACCTCAACATCAATTTGATTCCTCATAGTTCAATTACAATTTGGACGTGGAGGTCGTAATGGCTTCAACCGTGAAGATTTGGAGGCCATTACAAGGCACAATACAATATTTGATTTAAGTCAAGGCATGATGCTAGCATATATTATCATTGTTACTCCCACATGCCACCTCTTTCCTATGCACAAAATCAGTGGAAAGGTTACTCTCAACCTTGGAATCAATGGCATAATATGGTGTTCAAAATGCTTATATACGCCTTACTATTCAAGCTCCTCGCCAATTTGCATGTGTCAATCATGTATACTTGAATTTAACATATGAGTGTCTAGTTAAATCACAGGGCGATTATGAGATGCTCCTTAGAGGTTTCATTGGCAAAGATGGTTTCTACTCCTTTGCCAATATCATTCCTACTTCTAGCTCAACTTTACCAATGTTCATACCACTACCAGTAGCAATGATTATGGATTAATTCTCTAGTGAATAAGATTGGCACTACCGTAGGCACATTGATAGGAAACTAGACATATAGGCCTTAGCCCAATAGAGAGAGTACGAAGATATTGTCTAAATAAATATTAGTAAAGATATTATTTTAGAAATAAATAATAAAGATATTATTCAAATAAATCTTAGTAAAGATATTATTTGATAATATATCCTTGGTAGTATTCTATATAGGTAAATCTGTAGAGGGGGTTCTAGGGAAGCAATCAGATTATTGGTTAGTACCCTTTTAGGGCCGGCAGCAAGAGACTTTGCTGAGGAGCTTTTCTATGGAACTTGTAACTCTTTTCTTTATTCCATCTATTTAATAATATTCACCACTATTCTCTAGTTTCTATTGATTTCTTCTGTGTTATTGGCTCTGCTCTATCACACATCAATTTATCATGTCTGGCATAACAGATTAGTGCATCTTGCGTTATCACAAAAGCACTCTTCATTTTGGACTTCTATCACAACCCGCCTCACCGGATAAGTCTTTATCTCTCATTGCATTCTCAAATGCAGATTGGGGAAGTGACCCTGATGACTGGAAATCTACTTTTGGTTCATGTATATCCTTGGACATAACTTGATTTCGTGGTGGTCTATAAAACAAAGCTTTGTTGCTTGTTCTAGTACTGAAGTTGGGTAGAAAAGTTTGGCAAACACAACATCAGAAATTCTTGGAGGGAATAGAGTCACCATATATTTGAGAGAATGATATCACATCACATACATATTAGTAAAACTACGATAGTTTTGCTATGATAACTTTATAACAATTGGACATTCGATATTATATTATTATATTAGTATAATGCGGAACAAGGCCTAACAATTGTAACTAACTTCTTTCCTTCAAAAAAAAAATTGTAACTAACTTATCTTATAAGTTAGCAACAAGTGCACTGGTATATAATTCAGTTCTCTCTTATCTTATAACTGACCAAGTTTATTTCTATCGAAATCACATTTCAGTGTAACAAACTTTCCCTCTTTTTTTTCTCTAATTTCCCTCACCATATCATGAGTTTATTAAACTCTAATATAACTGATCAGGATCGACCCATTTTTAACAGTTCTATAGAAAACAAATACGAAAAAATAATAATAATAAATATTTCTAAAAGAAATTGACTTATAATTTTTATGACTATATTAGAAAAAGAAAAAAATAACAAAAGTGAGAGGTGTACTAGTAAAACCATGGCTGTTAATAGCAACTAATCGTTGCCACCTATTTTGGGTTCAAATGGCCCAAACTATCTAGCCAGACCAAACTGAAAGTCGGGCGCAGCATTTTCGAGTCACTAGAGAAACGCGTATCAGCGTCGCGAGGTAGCGGCGGCGAACAATTTCCGATCACTTCGTGTCGGCGATAACCACCACTCTCTCCACATCATAGTTCCACAATATCACACTAAATCAAGTTTCAATATCAATCACTGTAACTCTTCAGCATTTTGTTTAATCTTCCCAAATGAGAGGAACCATTGGAGTAAGGCTTCAAAATTCCACCATTTCCAATGCCACAAGACAAACCTTAGTTCCATTTTCCACTTCTTCTGGTTTCGGTGGTGGTGGTGATGGTCGTGGCGGTGGCCGCGGTCGTGGTGGTTCTGGCACAGTGACATTCAACTTCGGTGAAAAAGCTGCTCCCGGTAATCCTAACCCTAACCCTAACCCTAACCCTAATGTCAATGAATCTAAACCTGATGCAACAGATTCACCGATTCCACCTGGTGCTGGTCGTGGCCATGGTCGTGGTGTGACAGTTCCACCTTCCACAGGCATTCCGGCTTTTTCGTCGTTTATGTCTTCTATTCAACAACCTGGCACTGGTCGTGGACGCGGTCGCGGTCGAGGTTTTGATCTATTGCCACCTCAATTTGAAAATGATTTTGTACCTAAAAAACCTGTTTTCATCAGAAGTGAGGATAATGTTTCTCAGATAGGTGCAAATGATTATTCGCCTCCGAAGAAACCGGTTTTTACTAGAAGTGAGGATGTTAGACCAGTAGAGCCAATAGATTTATCTGGTGATAATGAGAGTGATAATAGATTTGTAATGACTGTGCCAAAGGTGTTGCCTGGAGGTGGGAGGGGGAGGGGGAAGCCGTTGGAAGAAGCAGCTCAAGAAGCTCCTCAAGCTCCAGTAGTGAATAGGCATATCCGCGTTCGGCAAACTCCGGCTGATGCTGCATCTGATAATGTTACTAGGAGGCAGCCGATGAACAGATCTGTGAGAGATGACGGTGATGGAAGTGGAAGTGGAAGAGGAAGAGGAAGAGGAAGAGGAAGAGATGTGTATGCTCATGGCCGAGGAGGTAGAGGCCGTGGTGGTAGAGGAGGAAGAGGTGATGGAAGGGGAGGGTTTAAAAGGTATGGAGATGATAGAACGAGTCATCAGGATATAGCGCGTTCTAATGCTGATGGGCTATATGTTGGAGATAATGCAGATGGTGAAAAATTAGCTAAGAAGCTTGGGCCTGAGATAATGGATCAGATTACTGAAGCATATGAGGAGATTATTGAGAGAGTTTTACCCTCACCATTGCAAGATGAATATGTGGAAGCAATGGACATTAATTGTGCTGTAAGTGATCAGCGCCATATATCTCTATCTTTTTGTTGGAAAATGATTCTAAGAAGTGGAAATAGGATTTTATTTTCTTTCTAGACTAGTTGCATCAAGGTGAAACTTTGCCGTTTTTCATATAGAATGGGAATGTTTGAGGTCAACTCATCATTACTTTAAGTGTATCTTATGTTTTATTTGTTTGTTTTTGTTTTTTTCTATTTCTTGTTTGATTACTGCAGATCGAATTTGAGCCAGAGTATGCGGTGGAGTTTGATAATCCAGATATTGATGAGAAAGAACCAATTGCACTTCGGGATGCATTAGAGAAAATGAAACCATTTTTGATGACATATGAGGGGATTCGAAGTCAAGAAGAGTGGGAGGTATGCCATTTTATTGCCAATCTTATCCATGACTGAGGATTACAGCCCAATAATGTAATGGCATAACTTGCAATGGTTTAGGGCGTGCGTTTCTTATTAGTGTTCTTTTCTACATTGTTAGTTCTGCACTATCTTCACTAACAATCTTATGGCTTGATTGCCAATAACTTTGTTTTAGTTAACCTGTGTAACAAGTACATTGAGATAAGTGCTGTATTGCTGCATTTATTTTGGAATAGTTGTATTTTATGGGTGCTAGCAAGAAAATACATTTGTTATTAGTGTTTATTTATCTATATGTGCAAGTATGTTGGTATCTCCTATTTTCTAACTTGATATCCTACCAGGAAGTAATTGAAGAGTTAATGCAACGGGTTCCATTATTGAAAAAGATTGTTGATCACTACAGCGGACCAGATAGGGTAACTGCAAAGAAGCAACAAGAAGAATTAGAGAGAGTTGCTAAAACTCTTCCTACAAGTGCACCATCTTCCGTGAAGGAGTTCACTAACCGTGCTGTTATCTCTCTTCAGGTTTGTAACTGTAAATATTGTTGTGTGAAACTTAATTATAAAAATAAAATGCTTTTACTTAGGCCGTTGTTTCTCATTATGAGTGTGTCTGCTGGTGTTCTATTGCTTGCTCATGCCATTCATTGTTAAAATAAAACCCCCTTTGGCATAGTTCTGTTATACTTTGGTATTAGTATAGGATCTATTTATTGGATGGTCGTAGAAGGTGCTCTACAGATCTTGCAAAAGCAATTTTATGTTCACAAGAGTCAAGAGTTGTATGTTCAATTCAAATCCAGATAAAAATTTGTTGTTCTTTCTAGGAATTTAGAATCTAAATGGTAGTCGATAAAAGAAAACAAAAGTAAAAAAAGGCAGATATGGATGAAATACTTGTTGTAACTTGTATTACTATTTTAGATTCTTGAAATTAACACAAGGTGTCTGTTGTACCTATGTTGAGGAGTTATTGCAAGGCAGTGTTACGAAAATCATTTCTCAGGCTAAAAACTAATTAATACTTGCTTGACTCTGTTATAAAAATATATTGTTTATAAATGAAAGAATATCAGTTATTGGAGTTTACATATGTTAAGGTACCTGCTTTTGATAGAATAGGATATTTAACTTTGTTGTTAGTGGACTGAGAGACATTATAGGATAGAATAGGTTGAGTTATTGTGGCCTGCTGGTCTGGTAAATGTGCTTCTGTGAGTGAAACTTAAGGTCGGGATTATCATAAGTCGTAGTAGAATTTTCAGGTCCAGGAGTGTTAGGTTCATGGATGAAAGTGTCTGGTTGTAAATGGACATTTTCAAGAACTGGTTGGGGAGCAGGTTGAGTATTAATTGTATTGTCAGGTGTGGCATGAACATGTGGAAAATGGGTGTGATGGATATCAATGGTTCAGTAGGAGAGGAATCTTGCAATTGAAAGCGAATTAGTTTTCAAAGAAAATCACATTTCTAGAAACAAAAATTTAATTAGTAAGAAAGTTGTATAAGAGGTAGCCCTTTATTCCTTCCTTATATCCAAGAAAGACTGATTTTGATTTGATTGCCCATGGTCAAAATTTAGTGTGATGATTATGCAATGTGCTATAGCATATGCTAGGCATCCAAAAATGTTAAGATGAATAAAGATACGTGTCTTTTTATGTAATATTTCTTATAGGGACTTGTTATGCAGCAAAGGGGTGGGAATTTGTTATTGAAAATCTCAACGAAAGGATACAACATGATCCCTATTTATGCACGGAAAGAGGGAAAACTAACTTTGTTAGATATTACAGAACTTACCAAGTGGGAAACTAACTCTGTTAACTACAACATAGAACTAACTAACCAAGGTTGAAAACCTAACTAACTGTATAATATGTATACACTAACGCAACGTCTTTAAAGATTAGTTGTTACTAACAAGTGTTGGAGTTTGTTAAATGAATTATTTAGAAGTTCCTTTGTTAATTCTTTTGTAGGCGAACTAGTGTTCTAATATTTCATATGGTTTTTTGTTGTATTTGCCATCAAAAAATGGTATCCAGGCCTGTTGGTTCACTATAAAACCAAACAGTAAAATGCACTGAACCAAACTCAAAAAGACTGAACTGTCAACAAAATTTACAAACTGAACTGTCACTGCTGAGTTGAATTCTAACTATGTTACAGCTCCCACCTAATTTTTTATATTTGCTAACTTGTATTATACAAATTTTGAAAAATAACAATTAATTACCTATAATTTCTTTTCTCTAGTTTTAATATGGCAAATTTTGTACAAGTGATTCGTCTATTTAAAAAAAAAACATAAAATATATTTCTAAGGTGTGCACTCAATTAAATGCTTTTAATTTAGAAGCAATGCTAAAAAAAAAAAGAAATGCTATTATTATTTTTACGAAACTATGTTAGAGGTTTCTTATTCTGCATAACAGAAGTACCAACTTGCCATGAGATGTGAATAATTTGAAAAGTAATTAATTAATATCTCTTATGATTGAAAATTATAACTAATTTAAAATCAATTACATATTAGGTAAATTGTATTTCTATGTCACTGGGCATAGCTTAATTATTCCAGTTGCTTTTTATAATGTTCAATTTTTTGTCTTTTTAAAAAAACATAATTGTCGTTAAATAGTAAATACTGCTGAAGCTGAAGCAGTTCATTGGTGATGTCAGTGAATATCCATTACACACAAAAACATAAAAACTCACTTGTCTTCGTTGAAACAATTCCGTTGGTTGTGCTGCATAGCTGCTAGTTAATTTTTTTAGAAGTTCAGTTTAGTACAGTTTGGTTTCTTTTTGGAACTAACCATGTCCATCCTTAATTCTGATTATCTGGTATCATCGGTGTTTTTTGTTTTCATTTGTTTTGTTTGTGCAGACTAGTTTTTCTGGTGTCATCACTACAATAATTTCTTTGCAGTACATCAATAATTTACTAAAATAAATCACGGCCACAATTATACAGCAGAAGAAAGTACCTGAATTAAACTAAATGATTAGATTTAGTGGAAGATTACATAATTTTTAATGTTTGAATTAGTCGTTTCTTATGTTGTGAGATGTGAACTATAGTTGAGTTCAAATGATTAAACAATACTCCCTCCGGTCTCAAATGTAAGAAACTTTTCACTTTTTAGATTCATTCAATAAACGATGTATGTGGTCCATAATGAAGACCACATACATCATTTATTGAATGAATCTAAAAAGTGAAAAGTTTCTTACATTTGAGACCGGAGGGAGTATGTCTATGAATGCTAATCTCTGTAGATATTTTGTTTGTCTTGGATGCTTTATGGGGCAGACATGATATAACTCTTTTATATAATGCTAAACATCACGTAGATATATAGCATATTGTGCTTGATTCTTTAATCTTTGTATTGCCTTTTATTTCAATTAAATGTTGGAAATGCTGCTCAATTTAGTATATTTATGTTTGGTTTGCATATATAATGCAGAGCAATCCAGGCTGGGGATTTGACAAGAAATGCCAATTCATGGATAAGCTAGTTTTTGAAGTATCTCAGCATCACAAATAACCTAATAGTTTAAACATAGTGGGTTTCATGGTATACAATGCCCATTGTATTGTTGACAAGTCATCATGCTTGCTTTCATTTCTTTCTTTAATTTTACTTTTCAATTAAAGAAACTGCGATAACTCTTGTAATAAGATGAATGATAGCTATTTTGTTGCATCGGTGCTTGCAGTTTTTTGCATCGGTTGTATACTTTGTAATAATGTTCCATCTTATTTTAGATTTTTGGCTATACATCGCTCTATCTGTAGATAAATAGAGCTTGTTTGTTTTAGTTTTGATGATAATAATAAAAGATGGATGCAGCAGAGAAAGAAATGAAGCAGCCAGTATAAAGAGTTATTTAGTATGCTGTAACTTCTTCACTGGTAGATCTTGACCGTATAAAAGTGGTCCAATAGTTCAGATTTGTTTGTCTAGTTTTCACACAGTTTATGTCAGCCACTCATTTTTTATCGGAAGGTCGGTCCATTAATTCGTCTGTCCGCCAAATAAGTTTTTGGTTTGGCGGGTCAGCCTGCTAATTCGTATGTCCGCCACTAAATGGGACGGATCAAGATTTTCGACTCATTCAGGAAAATATTAGTGATCATGTGGGGTTACATAACATATGCAATATCATTTTGAACAAGTTATCAACATTGGAAAATTCTGCCTCATGCCAATATTCCTAGTGAAACTGAGATCGAAGTCACTCCAAAGTCCAAACACTGAACCTCATAAGCTGGTAAAAACGAAAAAATGGTCCAAAATCTGTGAAAAAGTTTCAAACCAAACCAGCTGATAGCTACCATCCCCTTTCTCAAGGATACATTACTAACATATTCTCTATGCATGTTTCATTATATGAGGATGATGACATTCCAAAAAAATGCCACAAAATTTAACCCTAACCACTCAACCAATTCAGTCTCCACATTCAAGACTCAGAACAAGAATATCTCCCGTTCATAAGGCACCAATGGTAGGAAGGATGTTGGCCTTCAGTACCTACCCTCCTGGTAGACATGAGAAAATACCAAAGACGGGTCAAGTTCTGAAAATAACCTCACAGAGCAATATAAAGGGAAAAAAGTTTATCCAAAAAATCACGTTGGATAGAATACTTACAAATCTACTGACCAAATCATTTCAAAAGTGAATACATATTGAAACTTTTTTTTTTTTGCTTTGCTCACATCAATCAAAGAAAAATTATATCTTCTACACTTTTTTTTCCAGTCGTGAAGACAAACTTCATAGCATAGTCACATAACTCTCTACATGTTGCGAACCGCGAATTGATACTTGCGCACCGGTTCATGCTACATTTGCGAATTAATTAGTTTGCACAAATTCTCTTGTAATTTATGGAAAGTGACAAATTCTCTTGGAAAGTAGGCACTAGTTTGTTACAGCGGGCCGGCACTTATAATTCTTCTACTTTTTTGCAATATTAAGATAGTTTACTATAGGCTTAAATGCACTTTTCACCCCCTATGTTTCAAAAAGTTGTGATTTTGGCCCCCTTTAAAAAAATTGGATATTTTGACCCCCTAACTATTGGACCTCTTTTGATTAGCTGATTTTATGTCAATTTCTCAGTCTCTGATGGTGTAAACTGACATGGGGATAGAAGGATGCTGATAAGTGGAGTCCAAACTTGCATGGTGTCCACACTGGCATGATAAGTGGAGTCCAAACTGATAAGTGGATCCTTCTTTAGGGGGCCAAAAGTTACACCATGTCAGTTTGAACTCCACTTACCAGCATCCTTCTATCCCCATGTCAGTTTACACCATCAGAGACTGAGAAATTGTCATAGTCTCCATCAAAATCAGCTAATCAAAATAGGGCCAAAAGTTAAGGGGTCAAAATATCCATTTTTTTTAAAGGGGGCCAAAATCGCAACTTTTTGAAACATAGAGGGTGAAAAGTGCATTTAAGCCTTTACTATATTTAATTAGGTAATACCGATGCTACGAATCGAAGCTTACCAAAACTTTATACCCTCAAACATATCGAATTCTTTTCATATTGCGTATCGCAAACCTATACTCGTACCGCGTGCCAACATCAATCGCAAATTATGTGACTATGCTTCATAATGAACCTCTCATGATATAGCCCTTCATTTCGCTGGTTATGTGTACCATCTCAACAAGGACTTATAAGGTATGTTAACCTATTTGCAACATATAGATAGCCTTTGGCTTTTTTTTGTATGAGAAAGAATTTGAACTTTTATTTTAGAATACTAATCACAAGTGTGTTTCTTTGGTTACGTGAGGAACTGTTTAAGGGTCAAAGATTTACTGCCTCAAGAAAAATCTTTCAGACTCTTTATCCCATGAATATTATTGTTGCCACAAACGTACTTTACAACAAAACATAGTCCCTCCGGTCTCAAATATAAAAAAAGATTCTTTTTTTAGGTTCATTGAGTAGTTAATGTATCTGGTCTACATTGTAAAGCAGATACATTAATTATTCAATGAACCTAAAAAAAGAATCTTTTCTTATATTTGAGACCGAATGGAGTATATTATAATATCGACAAAGCATATATATTATACATGATTATGCTTGCTATTGGACGTCCCCTTTTGATAACCTTAAACGTGTGAATCATTGATTTAATCAATCATGCATGAATGAGACAATGAACAATGATGTAATCATCAAATACTTAGATGACACATTTCTACCAACAAGAGCCCGTCTAGCTCAGTTGGTAGAGCGCAAGGCTCTTAACCTTGTGGTCGTGGGTTCGAGCCCCACGGTGGGCGAAAATTTATTTCTTTTCATACTTTTTTTCATACAAAATGCACTTCAACCCTTAATTTTTTTTTTTTCTTGCTTTTTATTTGAACAATTCAGCCCTTAACTTTATATAGTTAATTGAGCATTTATATAAGCTATCGATTTCAAACTTGTAAAATACGTATATATTTTTTAATTATTAAAAATGCATACTTTTACACGAATCAATAATTCTAATAGGAAAACTTACGTAATTTTTTTAGCAGAAAAATTGGTATAAATAATGTTATAAGCAAATTCCCTAAAAATAATGTTATAAGCAAATTAAACGCTTACATTAATTTTTTGAGAGGACCCTTATATATTTTTAATTATTAAAAATGCATACCTTTACACAAATCAATAATTCTGATAGGAAAAATGACATAATATTTTTAGCAGAAAAATTGGTATAAATAATGTTATAAGCAAATTCCCCCAAAAAAAAAAAAGTTCAATAATTTACTTTTTATACTATTATCTATTTGATTCTTCACAAAAAATTATCCAATAATTTTCTTGGGGGCAGCACTTGGTTTTTATTGGAAATTGTACAGCCCAAACTTTTAAGCCATTAATCTATTTTATTTCTTATAAAAAGTGAGTTGACATATATATATATATATATATTTTTTAAGAAAACCATAATAAATCTTTTCACTCATCCGTCGAATTCAAGGTGCATATTGATATCCAATCTCATAACTTATTATTTTCATAAAGACATATAGCCCTTACTTTAGGCGCTTCTCTTTCTAACAAAAAATATATCGTCAAACGATATCTCACAGAATGAGGAATGGAAGTTGATTAATGGATTTTGATCACGAACGCTACTTTACAAATTGACGAGTCCTACATCAATTACTTACAGGTCTTCAAGTCAACAGTGATTATTCATGATCAAGGAAGAGAATGACAACTTCATATTTGAACCTCAAACAATGAATAAGGAACAATAACACCGGTGAAGACAAGAGTTCAAAGAAAGAACTAGAAACAGTGGAGAAGTAATGTTTTTGTGTCTCACCTAATATATTATGAACAATGAGGAAGACACAAAGTTATAGCTTTTGTTTCTACTGTCGTTCAACAATAAACGAAATCGAATTTGGATTTAAGGTCAGAAAGTTATGTGTATTTTAGTGCTACTTTTAAATCTCGCTAATTTTGATCACCAAAGCAAGTGCATTAAATTTGACTCTAATTATGTTTAAAAATGACTCCAAGGTTTGTTAGGTTGAGTTTTTTTGAGTAAAATACTGATCCAATTCATTAAGATAGGTTTAGGACAAGTTTGAGACAAGTTTAAAACTCGAAACCATGAAAATATCATAATCTAGTACAACAAAATCGACTTTTCTAACAGTTATACTGCTTCACTTTTTTTGTGATACCTTGACTTATAGGTGTCAGATTGACATGTTCTTGGTGGTGTTCGATAGCTAAGGAAAAATCCTATAGAATTGATATAAATAGTTATAAGCTAATTTGAGCTTTAAAGAGTGTAAAATACAATTGAAGTTTCTCTATTTTAACCCCATAATATTTCTCCTAAAATTCATGAGAATTGATTACAAAAGATTAGATATGGTTTGCTAAAATTCAGAAAATATTTTTCCATGTTTTCCGATTTACAATTTGGACTACCAAAAGAGGAGTGCTATTTCCAGCGAATATCATCACGAATCACTGTTACCCAATATAATCTTCTAATGGCCGTAAAACACTGGCAGTAGTGGGGTAGGAATTCTGGTCAAATTTCAAATATATAGTGACAAGAAAGCTTCGGGACAATTTCGTGAATTAGTTATCGCTATATTACTCATTTCCGCTACCAAAAAACTTAGCTAAAGTTTTTCGCTAACTTTTCAATTCCAAAAAACTTTTACTCACTAAAGATATTTTGTGATGGTGAAGTTAAATTACAAAGGGGTAAAACTTTTTTTTTTTTTTTTAGTTTCTAAGGGTAAAAACATAAATGTAGAGTGTTGTGTGATGCAAATACAGTTGTCTGTTGTTCGATCGAAATGAACTTCCGAGATTGTTTTATAATGTGAACTTGAGTTTGAAATTTGAACTGGCTGATCTCAAATCAATGACCATGGTCTGTTACACGTGACATAGCAGGAAAATTCTATTGCAATGAAACCTGGTCCAACAATTACATGCAGACATCTAAAACAAGCCAAACAATAGTTCGTTTATTTTCGTTCAAATACTTTCAAAATCGATTAAATGGGTGTAAAAAGTATCTGAACTATGATTAATTGACGTTTGGCATCGATGGGCTAGTTTTGACAACCTAAGCTAGAGTACTTTTTTTACTAAAAAGAGTCTATAAGATGAATGTGTTCACACTTAAAAAATGGAGTAATTTTAACGATGAATGCTAACAACACCAACTTTTTCAACACTTTCTCTATTACTCAGTTTTGTATTGAGTGAAATTAATGTACTTTCCATCACTTTATTTGAGTTTTATTTTCAAAATGTAGAATCATAATGATTTAAAAGTAAGAGAGTGAATATTAGATAGTTTAAAAAAGAGTTTTGCTATCGCTTCTCAATTTTCAATTTCACACGTGACAAAGTCTTGCTCCAAAACATCCAACCAAACTCAGCCACGTAAATACCATCTTCCTCCTCTTGTTTTTAATCTCCCTGAAATCCCTTCCCACTGACAAAGTAACCTCCCAATTTCATTTCTTTATTATCTATCATCCTCACTTTCAATGCTCTTTCTTTATCTTCTCACAAGTTCCAACAATTCTCAACTAATGTAAACCACCACCACCATGGCTAAACCACCGTCATCACCACCGTTAACCACCATCGGAACCCTTATCTACTACCTCTCAGAACACCCATCAATCATCTCATTCCGTTGGAGCCACAGTCATTCATGGGGTTCAACATGGTCTTTCCTCATCACCTCCATAGCCACCTACCTCATCCTCTCTCTCTTCCTCCATCTCTCACTCTCTCTCCTCCTCCCCAACCGTCGTCACATCCCTCTAGGTCCCATCCCCGCCCTCCACAGCCTCACCATGTCTCTCATCTCCGCCACAATCTTCACCGGAACATTAATCTCCGCCGTATCAGAAATCCGTGACACACAATGGTTCTGGCATCGTTCCAAAACCCCACTTCGATGGCTCCTTTGTTTCCCCTTAGGTACACGACCTTCTGGTCGTGTCTTCTTTTGGTCTTACGTTTACTATCTATCACGTTTTCTACACATGTTGAGAACAATCTTAACCATTCTACATCGTCGTAGGTTGTCTTTTTATCAACTTGTGAACCATTCAGTTTCAACGCTTGTTTCTTTTCTATGGCTTGAATTTTCACAGTCTTTTCAAGTTCTTGCGATTCTGTTTGCAACACTTGTTTACTCTCTTGTTTATGGTTATAGATTTTGGACAGCGATTGGTCTTCGATCTGCGTGTTTTCCGTTTGTTTTGAACTGTCAGATTCTGTTGTTGGGTTGTAACGTGGCGTGTCATGTTGCTGTTTTTTTGCTTCATTTCTTTTTTGAAGTTGGTGGTTGTAATGGAATTGGTGCTTGGGTTTTCAATTCCATTCTCAACACTGCTGTTCTTGTTATTTTTATTCATTTTTATGTGAGGATGTATTTTGTTGGGAAAAGTGAAAGGAGAATGGTTCAAGAGACTGAATCAATGGATTGTTCTTCCTCTTACCCCGGCCTAATCGCCGGGTCACGATGAATTGCTGATGCGGTCTCAATTGCAGTTTAGACGATATCAAAATTAGGTTATAGATAAAGTTAATTTTAAAAAATAACTTGGAGTTGTGATCACTAGTGTATAATATCTCTCGGTACAAATTGTGTACCCTTAAGAGCAAAGTGTATAAGAATAAGAATACTATAGAATTTTGGGGTACTTGTATATTATGATTAGACTATGCTATATAGAATCACTCTTGATTAATTTAGTTCATTCTAAAAATATTGAATTGACAATGTATTCCAATCATATTAATGCATGTTTGTATCATGGTGGATGTGTTAGAATCACAATGATCCATCGTGATTTTACAGAAGTTAGAGAGTGTAGTTTTTGAATTGTCACGGTGGTCACCGTGATTCTAACACACAAACCATGATAGCAAACATATGTTTAAATTGGAGTTTTTGGATAGTTCTTAGCAATGTTGTAATAAAGCACTGACTTCAATAATCAACAATTATTATATTTTAATATTCCATAGTTTTATACATTAATTCAACAACTTATTATTTCTCTATCTCTCTTTCTATTACATCACCAATATATCTGATTATCACATCACATTTTCTATCTCTTTCTATATGACGGTTTCAATTGGTCAATAAACATTTTAAATTAATAATGGGTAACATTAGAATTTGGAGAAATGCTCTTATATTTTTTTAGTTAATTATTATCATTAGTTCGTTTGTGGAATTAGAAAGAAGATAATTCACGTGACACCAATATAGTGAACAGTGTAAGAAAATGAAATCATCCCTTCATTTGTATGGCATGACTTCTCTTTCGTTTTTATTTGGAAAAAGTTCTGTAGTTCATGTGATCACGTCACGATTAGTTGACAACATTGTCTTCCGTGAATGAATTTGGTTCTCTTTTAACGTCAAGTAATGTAGTCGATGAAAGTTGTCTTAATTGATAATGAATTGACTCACTTACAATATTATATTCAACTGTTTGTGTAGGACTTTTTGTGTGAATGATCCATAAGTAAGTACTTGTGTTAGAGTTTGAGTTCGTTGAATCTTGAACTTTGTCCTAACTGCTTTGTTGCCCAATTCATCTAAAAAAATTAAATAAATAAAAAATAGTTGATTTAGTAAAAATGTTAGTTAAGGAACACTCTTTTCTCTCTTGTGAGCCGGCACATAAAACCTTAGTTTTTTTCCCCCCTTCTTATGGGTTGTTTAGAGTCAATTTTTAACACCAAATCATCCTTCTAAATCAGTTTTCTCCTTCCATTTTATTCAAATAAGTTATTTTCATATCTATGTAGTTTTTTATTTTGTGATTTTGTCGTCTTAGTACGACGTTGTTTTGTTTGTCGTCTTTGTGCAGCGTTATTTGTTTTCCTCGTTTTGTTCAGGTGTTTGTTCGATTCAGACCAGTTTCAATCAAGTGTAGAATCAATCAATAACTTTGTTTTTTTTTCTTAAGAAGTTAAATTAGCCCACCTAAATTGGCACCGGAGAGAATCGAACCTAAGACCTTGAGGAGGAGCACACTCCTAGATCCCAAGTCAATACCACTAGGTCAACCCAACTGGATTAATCAATAACTTTGTTGTCTTCAACGTTGTAGATCCAGAGTTACGTTTATTTCAGATATTTTAATATGGTCATTTTTGTAGGCTTGAGTACTTGTGGTTGTATGTTATTTGTAAATTTGTTCGTAAATTCATCCTTTTAACTCGTAAATTCTTCTTTTTTTATTTATAACGAATTTGTATTACATTAATAAACTGCCTCTAAATGATTTAATATCGTTTTACTTTTAGTAAAAAAAAGGTAACGCATCCAAACATGTAAAGACCCATAATTTTTGGTAAAGTGCCAAGTGGTACCCGTCGGCTTCACGCACCCTTCAAGCTATTTATTTTTTGATGTAACGCACCCTTCAAGTTGATTTACCATGCTAAGCAATGCATGCAGAGTATCTAACAAATTTAATTCGAATATGCCTTCCGTAATCATACATATTACATAACCCAACCAAGTGAGACTTGAATCAAATATGCTATATTGCCGAAAATAATTCGATATTGATAATTTTTTTGAAGCATTGTATATATGAAATAGATATTAAGAGCCAAACTTACTTACCTATGGTTAATCAAATATATTTTTTAGATAATTTAGTTAACTAATTTTAAAAAAACTTTATTTTGGGACAAAATTAATTTGACACCATATATAAATGTCGGTGAGAGAATAACACGTAACAAGAGTGGACTTAGGTTGATGGTTGATGACAAGTAACAAGGTGACCCACTAGTAAATGCAGTAGTTAATGAAGACACCATTCAATTTCATGGTTGTTGGTAAATCAAGATTGCTTAATTGCTCTGATTTTTCTTTCGTCTGCACACAAAATTAGTAGATATTTTGGCCTGTATAATGACAACGATGTTGAGGCTGTGTTTGGTTTTTTTCTTTTATGGAAAAGGCAAAATAATGAGAGTGAAACTAAATAACAGGATGATGTTTTTAATTAAGCAACTAATTCTATGCATCTTTACTAATTAAAGAAGAATAACATGATGTCCTCTAATTTGAATAATTCTCGAGGTTGTCATAACATTATATTGTAGGTGAAAAGTTACCTCCATCATTTCACATCAAACCATTTGGTTAAGGGTTTAAATTTCGTACACGTATGTGAGTTCATTGTTATTTGATTTTTTAATATAATATATTAAGTGATATATTAAATAATATTTTATACTGGATTTATCAAGATTCCATGTTTTAGGATTTATAATAACTGTAATACTTACAAGAATAAAATAACCATAACACTTGTTTCCCTTAAAGCATAAAATAATAGTTATTTTTGGTAAATAGTTATAACATTATACGTGTTTCCCTTAAAAGTTTTGTTTTTGGAAACAATTCGGGGTTCACTTTCATTGTTTTGTTTTTGGCCACTTTGTTTTTGAAAAAAAAAGAAAGAAGTTGTTTTTGGACTATTCACTTTAATTGTTAAAACATGTATATCGTTTCTTTCGAATAAGATAAAAATGAAGACATCAATATGAATGGAGGGGCAATTTCAGGGTGGTCCAATGGGTATGGTCACTCCTACTTTTTATAATGACTAAATATTTGTATATATTATATATAGAGTGAAATGAGAAAATTATATTATATTATTATACACTCAAACGCTATTAAGAAAGAAACAAATGCTAACAATGGACCTAAAAACACATTAAGGAATAAAAAATATTAATAATGGTTTGAAAGTTTTTTTTAATTTTTAGAGAGCAATTTGAAAGTTGTATATTGTATTCATTTAAAGATAAAAAGAATATTTTTTTGAAGAGGCTAAAATGGAATATATTACCAAAACAAAATGTTCTTCCTACCACAAGGTGTATCAAGGAAGAACAAGAGAGTCATTACAATATGTACAAACTAAAAACGAAAGCACCAAATACCAAAAAGAAAGAAACAGAACTAGGTAATGCCCAACAAAGTTAATGGACTAAGCCACCACCCATGAAAATTTAATGGAAGAGAGGCAATTTTCGCCTTCAACCACACATAGGAAAGAGCTTTAATCTTATCCACCACTTATGAGATGGAGCACTCTTTCATAAAAAGAATATTCATATATTAGTTTTTGTTTAGAAGCTAAAATGAGTATATTAACACCGAAACAACTGCCTACTTAGCATAAGAAATGCTAGAGAATGCGCAAAGTTACACCGAGTCCAACAAAGAAAACATGAAAACAAAAAGAAATAAACAGAAAAGATGTACAAAGTCGCTCTCATACACAACAAAGGATTATGTCACACGTTGTGATAATTAAAAGCAAACGTAGTGTTACCCGCTTTTAACCTGACAAAGGATAGTAACTTAATTTTGTCAAATAATATCTGCATATGGTCAACCTTATTATTAAACATGTGCAAACTAAATGAGATCTAATAAAGATCGCAAAACTTTTGAAAAACCGTAAAGCTGACCAAACTATAAGAAGTGATCCACTAAGCAAGAGGGATCAGCTGAACTAACCCCAATCCGAGAGACCAAATACTACCAAAGTGTAATCTGTTAAAGGACTAATAGTTATGGAATGCTTGAGTGAAATCCCACTCAGTTGATCTGTTTATATACACTCTAGAGGGTAAATACAATATGGGAGTTACAAGAATATTAATCTGCTTTCTAGTTCCTAAGTACATGAATGTGATTTACTAGGAAGATAATTAACTATTTTCTAGCTACATAAATAATTGAACATATTACTAAGGTATTTATTTTATAATTCCAACACTCCCCCTCAAGATGGAGCATATAGATCAAATGCTCCAAGCTTGGAACAAATACTTTGAATTCGCGGTCCCCTTGAGGATTTTGTGAAGATGTCAGCTAATTGATCGTTTGAGCTAACCGATTCGGTGATGATTTCTTTATAAAGGACTTTCTCCCGGATGAAATGACAATCAATCTCAATATGTTTAGTTCTCTCATGAAAGACTGGATTGGAAGCTACGTGTAGGGCTACTTGGTTATCACAACAAAGTTTCATTTGTTGAGTATATTCAAATTTCAATTCATGAAGAAGTTGTTTAATCCAAATGAGCTCACATGTAGCTACAACCATAGCTCTATATTCAGCCTCTGCACTAGACTTGACAACAACATTTTGCTTCTTGCTCTTCCATGATATAAGATTTCCTCCAATAGACACACAATACCCTGAAGTAGAACGCCTGTCGATGGGTGAATCTACCCAATTTGCATCGCAAATCCAACTATTTGAGTGCTTCCCTTTTCTTCATAAAGCAGTCCTTGTCCTGGTTGTTTTTTAATGTATTTCAGAATTCGAATTACTTCATCCCAATGATCTTTATAAGGGGATTTCATGAACTGACTTACCACTCCAATCGCAAAAGAAATATATGGCCTTGTAATAGTGAGGTAGATGAGCTTTCCAACCAATCTCTTGTACCTTTCAGGATCGGAATAAGGCTCCTCTTGGTTGGGTAACAATTTTTGATTTGGATCCATAGGACTGTCAACTGGTCTACAGTCCAACATAGCAATTTCTTTAAGTATATCTAATGCATAACTCCTTTGTGAAATGATAACCCCATCCATTGATTGAGCAACTTTAATACTAAGAAAATATTTCAGCTTTCCTAGATCATTGGTCTGAAAATGTCGGAATAAATGTTCCTTCAGTTGAGAAATTTTTTCTTCATCATTTTCAGTTATGACTATATCATCTACATAAACCACCAAGTAAACACATCTATTAGGAAAGGTATGCCAATAAAACACTGAATGATCCGCTTCACTATGTTTTAATCCAAAAGCCTGAACCACTGAGCTGAATTTCCCAAACCAAGCTCGTGGGGATTGTTTGAGCCCATAGAGAGAGTGTTGCAATTTGTAAACCAACCTAGACCCCCCTGAGCAACAAATCCAGGTGGTTGCTCCATATAAATCTCCTCTTTTAAATCTCCATGTAGAAATGCATTTTTAATATCTAATTGATACAATGGCCAATGATGGATGGCAACTATGGCAAGAAATAAACGAACAGAAGTAATTTTTGCCACAGGAGAGAAAGTATCACCATAATCGAGGCCATAAATCTGGGTATAACCTTTGGCCACCAAACGGGCTTTGAGACAATCAATCTGTCCATTAGGTCCAACTTTAACAGCATGGACCCGTTGACAGACAACAAGTTTCTTTCCTGGAGGAAGAGGGACCAAATCCTAAGTGTCATTATGCCCCAAAGCTTGCATTTCATCAATCATGGCTTGTCGCCATCCTGGATGATCAAGTGTCTCACAAACATTTATAGGAATAGAAATAGAGGATAAAAATGTTATAAAAGAATGATAAGAAGGAGAAAGACGGTGATAACTTAAGAAATTATAAATAGGATGAGGATTTTGAGTTGACCGATTACCTTTCCTAACAGTGATGGGTAAATCATGAATTTCGTCAATCAGGTATGTAGTAGGGTTGACACTTGGAGTAGGACACGATTAAGCTGGTCTTTTAGTGCCTTTCAATTCGGTATGAGGAATTTGTGGTCGTCGTTGATATGTAATGAGTGGTCTATGAGATGGTGTAAGTAGAGGAATACCTAGGGTTGAATCTGTAGTTGAAACTGATTCCTGAAAAGGAGAAAACGATGGACCAAAATAGGTAATTGGAAAAACTTCTTGAGTGGTGTTAGATTCAACCGAAGATGGTAAAAAATATGGTTTTTCTTCAAAGAAGGTTACATCTGCTGAAACATAATAACGGTTGTTAACTAGAGAGTAACAACGATGACCTTTCTGCAAACTAGAGTATCCAAGAAAAACACACTTGATTGCTCGGGGGGACAACTTATCTAAACCTGGAGAAAGATCATGAACAAAACAAGTACTTCCAAAAACACGTGGATGAATATGAAACAAAGGTTCTTTAAGAAATAAGATGGAGTGAGGAACTTTGTTATTGATAGAAGAAGAGGGAATCCGATTAATCAAAAAACAAGCAGTTAAAATTTCCTCACCCCAATGACGGACGGGTACATTTGCATGAAGTAACAATGTCCGGGCAGTCTCAACGAGATGTCTATTTTTCCTTTCAGCTATTCCATTCTCTTGAGGGGTATGAGGACAAGAAGATTGATGGAGAATTCCATGTGATGTCAAAAAAGAAGTAATAGCAGAAGAGAAATATTCTTTTGCATTATCACTTCTAAGAATATGAATTGTCTTATCAAATTGGGTTTTAATTTTATTAACAATAGAAGTGAAGATGGACAAAATTTCAGATCATTCTTTCATTAAGAAAACCCAAGTACATCTAGAAAATTCATAAATAAAGGTAACAAAATATCTATAACCCATAGAAGACACACGACTAGGACCCCATACATCTGAATGAATAACTGAAAAAGGTGTGTCGACACAACTTTCAACTTGTCTAACAAAAGAAGATCGAACATGTTTTCCTAATTGACATGATTCGCAAGAGAATGTCTTTATTTTTTCAAGACCTGGAACCATTATTTTTAGTTTGGATAGGTGAGGATGTCCAAACCGTTCATGAATAAGTTTTGGTGATGTGGAGGCACTGCAAATCCAAGAAGAATCACACTTGAGATAGTAAAGACCGTGTGATTCATGTCCTACGCCAATCGTCCGACCCGTACCACGTTCTTGTATAACAAATGAGTTAGTATCAAAGGCTACTGAACAATTATGATAACGAGTAAGTTGACTGAGAGAAATCAAATTGAAAGGGAAACCAAGTATAAACAAGACATAACTTAAGGACAGAGAAGTAGTGGGTGACACATGACCGATACCCTTTGCTGCAACTCTAGAACCATCGGCTAGACTAATAAAATGAGGATTTTTGTTAGGAGAGACAGATGAAAATAATGAACCATTACCAACAATGTGATCAGAGGCACCTGAATCAATCATCCAAGGACTTTGATCATGACCAGATTGAGAAATACAAGCAATGAAGTTATGAGCAACTACAACAGATGAGCTTGGAGATTCCTTGGCAGGCGCCTGAAGAGGGACGGGCACCCAGTTAAATCGGCTTTTCCTCGTTAAATTCAGGGCGAGGGCGGCCGGGTGTGGCAGGGGCGGGTTTTGTTGTCATGTTTAATTGTATGTAGCCTATAAATAGGAATCATATTTAGTCTTTAATTTAATTTGTATCAAATTATTATTTAGTTTTGCTACTCTATTGCAATCCTAGCCACCTTTACTTCTTTATCTTCTCTCTTCTTTATAAATTCAAATTGGTAGCAGTACCAACGAATGATTTATGTCACGTGTGTGTTGTATAACAATATCCCTTATTTATGTCACATCTATTTCTAGTTCTTCACCTTTGCAGTTTATTAAACTTATAAGTTTATGGCTAAAATTGTTGATATTATATTGTGGACGTTTCCTATTCATTTGGGAGATAAAGAAAATAATTTGTTTAATTACTTTTTTAAAAGGACGTTGTTGTTTATTTCTTTTACTTTTTTAATTTTTTTTCCTACTAGTCAGTTAACGTATGTATGCTACCTTCACATTCACATGGTAGTTAACATCTCTTACACTACTCAACATAATTATGCATTGTTTATAGTCATTAGATAAAAGTTACAAAGAAAATTTCTTGCATATGTTAATGCATTTGAAATTTGAAATTTCTTTACTAAATTGTGTTCTTTTGACTTGATTCCGCGGTCTTAAATTCCTAGTTTCGCACCTATAGAAAATTACATACATGGTGATAGACGTTGACACTTAAACAACACTTTTTTAGTGTTGATAATAGTTGTAATTCTAATCTCACAAAGATAGACCAAAAGGTCAAAAAGAATAAAATTGAGAGAGTATAATACCCCTACTTTGCCCAAAATTTTTGGATATAGGAAGAAATTATCATTTCACTTTTTTCATTTGTTTATAAGAAATTAATGAATTTTAGTTAAAATAAGACTAGAGATCCAAGATAGAATTTGAATGAAAATATAGAAACTAGCATGATATGAGCTACTCTAAACTACGAACAACTTTATTGACATGTCTCATAAAAAACCTCACATCATAAGCTAGATTAGAAAGAAAAAAAAATAGGCGTTGATAATAATTAATAATTGACGGACAATCCGAAGCAGCGAAAATATGACCATAGATACTATCTATTACGAAATGTTGCCTCGTTAAAAACATTATCTGAAAAACCTAATGGAATAAAACTAAGGTGAAGAAAAAAGAGGGTAGCAACCCAAGACAACAAATGGAGGACAAATCAGAACCCATCTAAATAAGAGGAAAAACAACATTAAAAAAACGTTAACCCATGAAGACCTAATCTATCTATCTATCTATTATGAACAAAACATATATGAAATACAACAGCAATTAATATCCCACCAAATAAAACCCAGATGATGGAGACCAACGATAACAATATCATTATTCCATTCTCTATAGATATAGAAATCAATAAATTCCATTATTGTAGTCGACTTAAACAATTAAAAGTTAGAATAACAATATAAGTAGAAAACAATCCTTCAAAAAAAATATATAAGTAAAAACAATAAATTTCATTTTTGTAGTCAATTAACTTAAACAATTAAAAGTTAGAGTAACAATATAAGAGCATGTTTCCAACTAACTAGATGTCTATCCTCTTTTAAAAGCTATCTCAATAGCTAATATATCACCATGACGTGTAACATTAAAGGAGGAAGATATAATTAAATTACAAATATAACAACCATATATTAGAGGAATATTAACTGAAAAAGATTTCAAAATGAAAAATTCAGCAATATTATTAGCAAAGTTGCAATTAACATATTTGTTGCCAAACCTGTTTTTGTTACAACAATATCAAATTATAATCACCAAATCCAGAATAATAACAGCTAACATCACAATTTGGCATTGAGGGGACCAACTTCTTAGTAAAACATGCAAATTGATATATGAAAGATCAATAGACACTTTGAGGATAAAGAGCCAAAATTTCAAAGATGAATGGCAAAGTGACAATAAAAAAAAAGGTGTCGGATGGTCTCCACATGTTTGCAACATAAGCTGCATTAAGAAACCATAAACCAAACCCTTGAAAAAATATTATCTTTTGTGGGAATCTTATTGTGAAAAATCATGCAGATAAGTATAGATTAAAAAGGTGGAATTTTTTAGTTCCAAATCAAATTAGCTCAGGACACATTTGAAGAGTAGTGTGCTGAAAAACATATGCATCTTTAAAGTTAAGTGAACCATTTGTACTGTGTTTCCAAAATAATTGATCCTCGAAGATAAAATTAGGAACCATAATATTCTGCAGCATAATTTATAATCATGAATCATGGATTTAGGAAAGAAAAATTTGTCTACGAACAATGTGTTCAATTGTGCAGCCTTCTTGAAACAAAGAGTCAATCCACAAAGTAAACTTGTTGTTGACACCAAACAACCAATGACATTGATCCCTAATGATAAGAACTTAATGTAATAATCAATTTGGTTTAACAATATCTCACAAGTTATCTTTTGATGATAGCAAATCTAAAAGAATGTTTTATATAGGAAAGGAACAATTTGTCTACTAACCATGTGTTCAAGTGTGCAGCATTCAAGTGTCTCAGCAATCATAGTTTAACACAAGATTACCAGGAGAATCAAGAAGTCTAAACCACCAGGAGCACATTAAACTAAAATATAAAAGGGGTAAAATTATATCAGTAACCAAATTAGTTTTGACAGAACACTTAAACCCATCTAAGCATACTCTTGCTTCAATCACTAGCTCCCAACCCAAAAGTAAGGCGCTGAGAGCACACCAGCAATGCACCAGAAAAACAAACCAAAGCCAACTTTAAGAATTAAGCTCCCTTGGCCACTAACAGAGAATAATATTCCAACTCCAAGCACATCACACCTCCGAAGGCTTACAAAAACAACTACCTCAATAGGCATTCTTGCGGATTCCAACTCCATTCATAGTGCAAACAAGTTTGCATATTAAGCCTACTCATGCACCAACGCCACGACAACACTATAATTTCCGCCACGAAATCCTCCACATGTTTCGTTTCATTCCGGAAAATTATATGATTCCTAGCTTGTCAAATAACCCAAATTATTGCATCCCAAATAATCCATAAACCTTTTCCGACTTTCTTCCACCTCCCTTCATTACTCCAACAATCCCAATGCACAAAAAGATTCATAGGAGTAATAAAGGAAAAATCAAGCCACTTCATAACATTCGCCCAAACACTAGCCGAAAAATCACAATGCAAAAAGAGATGATTCACCGACTCCTCCGAACTACCACACAAAACACACAAAGTTGACATATTTGGGGTTCTATCAAGAAGTTTCTATGAAACATTCCAGTGCTATATTTCTTAGAGCTTAAGTCATTGTAAACTATAAATAAAGTAGGTAGCTATCACAACAATTCATCTTTTGTTCTTGGAATTCAATAGTGACAATTGTCTTTCTTAATAAAAGTTCTTCTTTTATTTCCTTGTTATTTATTTTATGTTCTTCATCTTCTCTTCTATGTCTACGATGAACATGAGTGAGACTCTTCTTGTCTTGGGATTGTTGGATAAGTCTAATGACATAATCTTAATCAAACCAAGCCATAAACCCTAATTTTATATAAATATCCTTTCTAATCTATTTCACCGTTTTTATAACGAATTAACAAATACCAAACTCATAACGCGACAACGGAGGGTTAGTATTTGTTAATTCATCATCTCAAATATCAATTCATAATGCGACAGCGGAGCTTTGATATTAGAACAAGTGAAATTAGACAAGGCTTGCGAAACATGAGAATAGTCTAGCAAACCTTGAGACATATAAAGTTTCGTTCTTCAAGGATTCTAATAGCAATCAACCATGAGAATAGGTGTGGTTGCAAGAGGAATACATTCACTGACTTCAAAAGAAGTTTTCATATGCTTAAGAGAAACTTGTCTTTAGAAAGTAGGTCAAATATAAAGTTTAGGTCTAGGGTTTGTTTGTGAAAGGTTTGTTATTATGATGAACCAATAATCCCAAGACGCTTTTTATTATTCTTTTAAAAACCCAATCTTTTCAACTGAACTTTCTTCTAATCATCTTCTAAAAGTTAATTAAGTTAAAAAACTCCATGTTGGAACGATACTCTCTTTTTACTACTTCGGTAGAACCGTGCACTTGCGGTTTTACTCATCAAGTTTTTGGCGCCTTTGCCGGGGAGTTAACTAATTTGATTAACTTTTTCTTAGTGATTAGAATTTTTCTTTTTCTTTTTCTTCTATTACTTCTTTCTCTCTTTTTACCGTTAACTCCTTGGGTTCTTGCTCTTTTATGCAAAGATCTAAAAGTCTTGGTGAATTTGTTCCCGAGATCGAAAGGTTCTTACATAAGAGAGTCGCTCAGAAATCAAGTTTGGAAATTTTAATGGAAAGTTATGTCATGAACCAATCTAAACAGCTCCAAGAGCTCAAAAACCAAACTGGATTTCTGAATGATTCTCTCTCCAAACTCAATACTAAGGTAGACTCTATTGCTACTCACACTAAAATGCTTGAAACCCAAATCTCCCAAGTGGCCCAACAAGTGGCCGCTTCTTCTCAGACACCGGGAGTCTTTCCTGGTCAAACCGAAGTCAACCTCAAAGCCCATGTTAACGCTATTTCTTTTGGGGGTAGTAAGTTAGAAGATACAATTGCTAAGGCTAAGGACATTAAGGAAGAGAGTGTTAAGCTTTTAGGTGAGAATGCCACGATAGAAGGCGAGAAACCACTTGATAAACCTAAAGTCTCTTTTCCATTGAGTCTTGCTAAACCTAACTTGGAGGCACAATTCAATAAATTTGTCAATATACTTAAAAAGATTTGCATTAATATTCCCTTTGCGGAAGCTTTGTCTCGAATGCCTCTATATGCTAAGTTTTAAAGGAAATTTTTTCAAAGAAAAAGACTATAGAGCATAATGAGACAATAGCTTTGACTAGGGAAAGTAGTGCAATCATTAAGAAGCCGCCTTCTAAGCTTAGAGACCCAGGTAGTTTTGTCATCCCTTGTGTGATTGGGAGTGAAACCATTGATAAAGCCTTGTGCGACTTAGGAGATAGTGTTAGCTTGTTGCCTTTGTCCCTCTTTAAGAGGATTGAGATAGGAGAATTGAAACCTACCGAGATAACCTTGAAGTTAGCTGACCGTTCTACAATCCAAATATTTGGATTTGTTGCGGACATCCTCGTTAAGATAGAAGGGATATACATCCCGACTGATTTTGTGGTAGTTGACATTCCGGAGGACCATGATGTCCCTATAATTCTAGGGAGATCTTTCCTCGCTACTGCGGGAGTTATTGTCGATGTTAAGAATGGTAGAATTGTTTTTCAAGTGAGTGATAAGATGGTAGGATTTGAGTTGGAAAAAGTTATGGAAGGTCCTGCTCTTTATTCTTGTTGCATGATTAAAGATCATGATGTGAAAGAACGCTTCCTAGCGTCATCTACACAATATGATCTCTTTGATCCTTTTTAAGGACACTTTCTAACCGTCAAGCTAATGACTCTAAACGAGCGCTTCGTGGGAGGCAACCCACGCATTTAATCGCTTTTATTTTGTTTGTTTTTCGTTGTTTTAAGTTGTTTTGTATGGTAATTATCCGAGCACGATTCAAGAAAACGAAAAAAATTAAGCTTAGGAACGCCACAACCTTGGCACTGCCCGTGCCTGCACTGGCATGGCCGTGCCTGACCATGCCATACAAACCACCCAAAAAACCAGAAAGTTGGCACGGCCCGTGCCTGTAGTGGCACGGCTGTGCCCGACTCTTACGCACCCATATACCAAAAAAAATTCTTCTTCTTCCTTCATTCATCAACACAGACATCTCTCATCTCTCAAACTACTCTCTCAAAACTCCATAACCAAAAACTTTTAAACCTTCATATCTTCCTCAAATCTCCACCAAATCACAAAATTTCTTCACCCAAACAACTCCAAACATCATTCCAAACATAATCCACCGATCAAAAACAACTTTCATCCACCAAACCAAAAATCATCCAAATTCGTATACCCCATTAACCTAACCCAAAAACCACAAATTCTTCACCAACCTACACACTTAAACTCAAAAACCCTACTTAAACCTCAACCCCATAACTAAACCAACCTTCTCCACCAAAAACCTTTCAGAACCTAACCTTCACCAAAACTCATACCAAGTCACACAAACTCAAACTAGGTCAAGGCAAACATGGCTCCAAAGAGAAGTGGAAAGGAGACAGGAAGCTCTTCCAGAGGACCTTCTTCAAAGAGGCAAGCACCGACAAAGAATCATGGAATACAATTCAAAGATAACAAGCAAAGGGATAGGTATAAAGCTCTTATCTCTAAACCTTTACACCCTTGTAGGTACCCTGATTCTTATTCTTTGAATGTGTTAGGAATTAGAGATAATGTGTTTAGGTTGCTAGGAAACCCAGGATGGATTGAGTTGTTGAGACCTATGAGGGGGTTCAAAAACTTCACTTATGAATTCTTAAGCTCTATTGCTTTCACGAAGGATAGGTTGAACTTTGATAACCCTAATCATAGAGTCTACTTCCAGCATATGAACATTGACTATGAGATGTCTCTTGAAATTTTTTGCTTAGAGATGGACTTTGCAAATGCGGGGTTCATCCATGCTACCTTTTGAGAACGTATCACTAGTCTAACACAATACAATTCACGTTCCAATAAGGCTAGCAACAACCACAACCCCGTGCTTAGATACCTTCAAAGGGTCATGGCTTGGACCATCTGGGGTAGGAAAGAGTTGGGAACCACTAGGACATATGAGCTTTTCATGTTGTGGGCTATGCTTAATAACCTCCCTGTGAATACATGTTACTACTTGCTTGATTATCTCGCCTCTGTAGGTACAAAATCCGATGGTAAGGGAGAGATAGTAGTTAGTGGTATCATCACCTATATAGCTAAGAAGTTAGGAGTGGGTGAGGACCAAGGAATAAACCAAATTGATGGCAACAATAGGGTTAATATATAGACCCTCATTGCTATGAATTTTATTAAGCCTCATCCACCTGATAACATGACTTATGAGCTTCAGCTCAATGTGCCTTTATGTTTGATTATATTTCCTAACCCATCTCGGACTAACACCGAGGTGGAAGAGAATTTGATGTATGTTGGTGATGATCCACAAGTACATGAGGAGCACAATCTAAGTGAAGCGGAAGGTGCAAACTTGCACCAAGATGAGGAGCACCATGACCATGAAGCCGGTGGGCATTATAATGATGAAAGATGGGCATGGATGCAAACGGAGGTTCAGAGGATAAGCACTGAACAACAAAGGCAAGGTGTTGAAATAACCAGGCTAAGGAACGATGTCCTAAGGGGCAATCGCATCAATGAAGAAAATAACCAAATGCTCCGGAACATGATGCAACACCTCCACCTCCAAGGTCCTCCTTATGGACCTCAATGAAATTGTGAGTTTTCCTCTTCCTCTCTTCCCTTATCTCTTCTCTCTTCCTCCAACTCCCCCTCCTTCTTCTTCTTCTTCTTTTTCTTCTCTTTTAGTTTTCTAATTTTGAATCATTGAGGACAATGTTTCTCCCAAGTGTGTGTGTGGTTGGGGGGGGGGGGGGAAATAAAGTGTCTTGAGTCGTAGTGTTTCCAAATTCCCTTGAACTTTAATTCTTTTGTTATGTTTTATTGTGAAGGGCATGATTAAGCGGCTTGTTTTTATTATAAATTATGACATAAATTTTTGCTGTCTTCTCTAAAATGGTTGTTTCTCGTACATGAAAATAATTTCTTGTGTTTTAAGTGTTCTTGCTATACTCACATCTTGTTTTATTGTGAAAAAAATTCTCCAATGAAAAAAGCACAAGTTGCATCCCTTGAGCAAGTGTATGAATATGTATTTTAAGGAGCACGTTCTAATTTTAGTGGTACATTAACCCTTAAAAGTCTTTAGAGTAAAAGTAGTATAAGTTTGTGTGGAGAATAAAAAGATAAATCAAAGTGGGGTGGAAGCAAAAAATATTTATAAAAGAGGCATCACTGAATCTGGGGGGAAAGGATACCCCCCTCACTGACTTCCCACATGAAGGTGGTGTTTCTCTAATAAACAAAAGTAGCTTCCACAAATCCTTCTAAAAGAAGGAAAGATTCAAATGCATAGTTAGGAGACATCATTGACTCTAGGGGGAAAGGATACCCCCTCGCTGACTTCCTACGTGAAGATGATGTCTTTTAACTTATAATTTTTGCAGCATTAATTAGGGTGATCATTGAATCTAGGAGGAAAGGATACCCCCTCGCTGACTTCCTACGAGAAGATGGTATCCCTTAAGCAATCTGCAAGCCCCCAAGACATTTAAATTGTCAAAATAAATCTACTTAATCCCCATCTCTCTTATATGAAATGAAGAAAGGACTTTTCTCGGTTGGTTTAGTGCTAAAATTAGAACCTGTTTCCTCATAATATCTGTCTTATACAAGAGCAAGAAAAGGGTTAGACTTCACACACACACACACACACACACTCACTTGAGACTTGTTGTTGGGTTGAATAAAGATCATAAGAAATGCTTGAATTTGTGATTAGTGTACACTTGAAATTAAGCCTTTGAGGAGACATAAGTTTTTAATTGAATTGTCATATATTAGTCTTGTTCTATGCTGCCATGTTTATGCCTTTTGCTTGAGGTCAAGCAAAGATTCAAGTGTGGGGGAGTTTGATGAGTCAATAATTAGTGTTTTTAATATATTATTTGAGACCGTTTTATTTA
>Ga0228710_1001714_pt1 | contig 33492 bp, 16 predicted proteins | sample MedpolnodulmetaG_FD_177995 | JGI IMG/M metagenome (GOLD analysis project Ga0228710, IMG submission 177995) | Root nodule microbial communities from Medicago polymorpha collected in Santa Monica, California, United States - pink nodules | ecosystem: Host-associated > Plants > Roots > Nodule... | reverse complement strand
TTGTGGAAGGAACCTGTATAATTGCTTGTGTTCTTTCTTCCTCTGTTCTTTTCATTTATCCGCTGCACAAAGACTCTAAACTCACTCAGACTCTGAACTACTTCAGACTCTGAACCTGAGAACAGTTTTTTAGAACGTAAAAGAAGAAGTTTTCGAAAACACAATTCAACCCCCCCTTCTTGTGGTTTTTCTCACCTTCAAAACACACTCTGAGATTGGAGAGCATGTTAGTTTCATCCTGTTTTCCTTCACATACGGGTTACTATTGTTGTTGGGTTCACTGAGATGTGTTGGTGGTGGTGATGGAATAGAACAATGGTGTTGGTGGAAGGAAGAAGAAAGAAGGGGTATAATAGTCATTTCAACTTTTGTCTAATGTTATTAATGATAAAACCATCATTTTAGATGTATTATGCTTAGTCATCCATGCTCTTTCCTAATCAGGTCACTAATCATGTGTCACATAAGTAATCAGATGTGATAAGAACCAAATTTCAAATGATTAAAAATTGAAGGAAAATTTTGGAAAGATTAGCAAGTAAAGGAACGAAAATTCAAACAAGCCTTGTTTCAGACCACCAATCACGTGTCACATAAGTAATCAGACGTGATTAGAACTAAATTTCAAATGATTAAAAATTACAAGAAAATTTTGAAAGGATAATAAGTACATATTCATACGTTTGTTTGATTGCTAAAAAATGAAGGACAAGACATAACAACTTCAGTTTTTCCGTATTTGATTTGTAAAACAGTTTTAGGTACATGACAAACTGGAGGTAATGGATGACAAAAACTGATGTTTTTGTCTTTCACCAAACCACAACACAATTTTTTGTCCCACATATAATATAAGTTGTCTAAAATACCAAAATGATATTTCGTCCCCAAAAATTGTATAAAACAAAAATTATTCAATGCTATAAAAATTTGTCATGTACTGTTCTACCTTGTGTTATGTTGTTCGGTCTTGTACCGTTTTGTCCATTAGTTACTATTTTGCAAATCAAACTCACATTTTACCGAATATATATCAGAAGAGGGAATAAGAAACAGCCGCGATTGAGATGGCGCCGAAACCGAAAAAGAATTGGAAAGAAGAGAATCGGCGAAAAGGTCCTCAGCTGCAAATTTCTGCTGAAAATGAGAATCGGCTTCGGCGGCTGCTGCTGAATTCTGGGCGGGCCACCATCCCTGCTTCGACGGAGATTGACGATACTCTAACAAAAGATCAGAGAGCTAAGAAGCTTAAATCTGTCTATGAGAAACTCTCTTGCGAAGGATTCACTGATCATCAAATCGAGCTTGCTCTTTCTGCTCTCAAGGTATAGTAATAGTATAGTATACTTTCAATTGAAATAATTGATTAATCGATTCTCTTCTCTTTCTCTTTCTAGGAATGTGCTACCTTTGAATCATCCCTTGATTGGTTATGCTTGAATTTGCCCGGCAATGAACTTCCACTCAAGTTCTCCTCTGGAACTTCCTCTCATCCCTCTCAAGGAGGTTCTGTTGGTGTTATATTCAATCAACAACAACAACAACACCACCACCACCACCACAACAATTCAAGGACCAATCCATCCATCACAGACACAGTCACAACTAAAGACCAGTCTCCGCTTTTAATCCACAAGAGACACGATGATGATGATGATGATACTTTACATTCTTCTCAAGCAGATTGGATCAGGCAATATGTGGAGCAGCAGGAAGAAGAAGAAGAGGTAATTTAACCACTTATATATATATATATACTCTTTTGTCTTCAAAATATACCAATCTTAACTGTGTGGTATCTGCAGGATGAAAATTATACTTGGGAAGATGGCATTTTTGATGGAAGTGGTGCCGCAAACAAGGTATTTCTCTTTTTCTTTAAGATCAATAAGTATTTTTAAGCATGATATTTGCATTGTCTCTATGAATTGTATTCATATGTCTGTGGTTTTGGTTTGCTAACTAGTTATTTTATTTTATGCAACATACATGAATTTTATGATTTTGGTAGGATCTTATAATGTGTTACAGTCCCACGATTTATGATCTTGACTCGATTCTTGATTTTGACTACCATATCCAAAGAGTTCATGATTTATTTTTCTCTCTTATTAGCTCTGCGAACCTAGGCCTTATGATGTTATTGCCAAGGAGTATCTTGCTGCAAGGTTGGAAGCTACAAAGGCGAAGGAGAAAAAGGACAAAAAACATCAGGAGCAGGCAAGCCGTATCATACGAAAACTGAAACAGGAGTTGTCTGCCCTAGGTTAAATTGAATTTTATTTTTATATTTATTTCAATATTTTTTCATGATATTCGATCCGTCTTGTTGACTGTACAACACATTGAGCAGGATTATCAGATGACAATTTGGCCTTAGAATACGAGCAAATCAGTACTAACCATGCATCTGAGGGAGCATCCATGGGCCATGAGCCTTTGATAGAAAAAGACCCAATTGATGAAGAAAGTAACTCTGCCATTGTTTTTCCTTCTAATGAAGGAGCAATAAATGGTAGTGATGTGGAGCATCACAGTGTGGAGGAAAGTCTTGCTAAGTCTTGCTTACCAGCTGTACATGTTGAAAAAGATTCTGCAGAAGGAGTGGCCGGAGACATTGAGCTTGGTGGTTTCTTCTTGGAGGATGTGCCGTCTAATGAAATACACCTTGATATTTTGAAAGCACAAAAAATAGAAAAAATTAAAAGATTATCTGAGAAGAACTTGGATAAGTTAGATGGCATTTGGAAGAAGGTAAGTTTATTGGCTACATTTCATGACTATCTTGATGGAGTTTAATGCAATTCACGAGTCTTCCAATTACTCTCATTGGAGTTCGAAGAAACACATTAATTATTTTGGTTGGGCTTTAGACATATAAATACTTTGCCGAAACTAATATACAAATATCAAGGAAGGTGAAAGGAATGTTTACATGAGTTTTGATATGACATCTCCCGTTTCCCAATTTTTTGATTTTATTTTCCAATATTCCCTAAATAGTAAAATAAAAGGCCACATGTACCTGTACTTGAATTTAGAACTCTTGTTGTGTGATCAGATTATATTTTTGCTTCAGTACTTTGCTCCATCAACTTTATCTTTTTATTTTGGTTTTTTTTTTGGGAGGATTCCTTATCCCCGCACGTAACTTTTTACTCTTCATCTTAATGGGTTTGTTCTTTTGTAAAGAATAGTATTTAAAATAATTATGCGTATCATTTGTTCTAAGCATTGGGTGGATAACAATGTATTCTATTTATGTTTTTCCACGTGAATATATATCTTGCTATGGTCCGACAATGTCCATCTCTTACTTGGTACAACTTGATTTTGGATAGGGGGACCCTCAAAAGGTTCCAAAGGCTATTCTTCATCAGCTATGCCAGAAATCAGGATGGGAAGCTCCAAAATTCAATAAAATACTTGGCAGAGGAAAGAGTTTTTCCTATACTGTTAGCATACTGCGTAAAGCTAGTGGCAGGGGCAAGAATCGGAAAGCCGGGGGGCTGGTCACACTTAAGCTTCCAGATCAGAATGAGATCTTTGAATCTGCTGAGGTGAGTGATTCATATGCCCGTATTATGATTCTATGGTTTAGAAAAAGGTGCGAGAGGTATGAGATTTGATTGGAAACTGTATTCAATTTCAATGTTCCCTAACTAATTGATAGTGTACACACAGCTTTTGTAGAAAGGTTATGGTTTACCAGAAAAAACAAAGCTGGTACAAACAGTTACATGACTTAGGCAAATTGTTCCCGTGGTCCTTTAAGTTATTTTATTGTAACAAATTAGTCCTTTATATTTTTGTTTTCCCAAATTCGTCCTTTAACTTTCATAATGTTAAATGAGATTGACCGGTCGTTACAATGATGATGTGGATGTTATAAAGCTGATATGAAATGTCCAACCAGACTTTGAGAAAAAGCTCAGAATAATTTTAATTGAGAATTGTAATTTTTAAATATTTTTTTATTACAAAAAGAAAACCCCAAATTAATTTTAATTTGGGTTCTTAAAACCCATTCAAATTTCTAGGCTTCCCATTCAAACCTAGATATTGTATAGTAATCCAACTTATTCTGAAGTCGAATTGCCCTAGTTTTATGAGGATGGCGACAAACATTGCATTCTTCTATTCAAAGGAACATTGCATTCTTCCCATGAAGTGCTGCTCAGTGGTAAGAGCTTATCCTTGTAACCTCAAAATACATAGCTCAAATCCCCTCGAGGATGGTTGTAAAAGAGCCATTAGTGGCACTCTAATTAATAAAAACCCCCTGTCCCCAATTTTTTTTATAATATTTTTTTAAATTTTGATTTTTTTATGCTTAATAATTAAAGCCTATTTGGACAATCCCGATCAGCTCAACAATATCCACTTCATCATTGTAATGGCCACATGTTTTTAATAACGAAAATTCTGAAGTAGGCCAACATTGTTTAGTCATGAACGTTTCAGGATCTGTTTGGAAAAAAAAGATGATAAATGACTGATTCGTTAACAATATAATAAGATAAAGTACCACATGAGGGTTTTTGCCCAACAGATATAACTAACACCTATAGATAGAGCTGTTAGCTGAGAGATAGCTAAGCTGATACAATCGACTCTGTAAGCTGAGGAAGCAATCGGACCAGACACTTCTGTCTTGGCTCCTATAGACTCTGTGTAGCGCGATTCTTCCCAAAGTCATTGGTAGCATAATGCATTCAAAGTTTTGGACAAAATGCACGTGCACTTCCATTATCTTATGCGAACCAAGTTGTAACAATCGCGATCTCTGGAGAATAGTACTGTCTCTGAGTTCTTAATCAAAGACCTAGTTGATTCTCTAGCAGTGTTTGGTGACTTGATTTTGTGCAAGAGCACATTGATGTCTTGTTTGAAGATTAGTAACAACAAGAATACAATCGAGTCATCTCACTAATTGAGAGTCGAATTCATCCAGTTTCAATTGAAGAAGCTCAATCTTTAATGCTTGCAATAGAATTACAACTTTTAAAATGTCCAAGAAATCCCTAGCAGATGCAACATTCATCAATTTGACACATTCTCTTGCCCAAAATGCTTCAACAAATTTAAATTTTGAATCTGTTGCTTTCTCTCAACTCAATCCTCAGGTTAATTTCATTGATTTTGTGGTGGTTCTGGTCGTGGCGGTTGTAGTGATTGGCTTGTTGCTCCTTAATTTAGTGTCAAGTCTATTTTAAAATTGCACACAACATCTATATATGCTACCTTCGCTTACCACCCCGAAATCCCTATCCTCCTCCTTCAATACATGTTTCTATTCTTATCGTTCACCCATAAAACATTTTCTGTCCACATGGGTTCTCACAACAATATGTAACTAATCCCAATAGCAACGTCACCACCTTCTCACATATGTTCTTTCTATTGTTGGGATTATTAGCAGTTAGCATTAACTAGTAATGGAAGTTGTAGCAATCATGTACTCAGGTAGTCATGTGTCTCTGAAATATCATTCATGCACGTAGGAAGTAGTATTATTATTAATCTCTTTATAAATGTAAATTGTATTTACTTCTAGGAGTGTATATAAATGAAGGATCAGCTGAGATCACTCAAGCATTTCACAAATCCCTTAGTTCTCTCTCTAAGTCTCTCAATACTATTTATCAAACCTCTGCAAACTTGTGTCTTCTTTGACTGTGTTCTCTGCTAATTCTCATTCATCTAAGATTGACCCGCACAATATATCTAGTCCTCACAGATCCTATTTCTTGCAACATACCTCCAAACACTCATCTAATGCAAACTGAGCCAAGTCTGACATTTCCAAACCTAGACTGGTCGTCTGGTCCTACCATGCTAACTGCTCACTTTGAACCACGAGACACATTCAACACCAATCATACGTGACAAACTGCAATCCTGCCATGATATGAATATCTTCAGTGAAGGCAATTAAATGATCATGAAAACATGTTAACAATAGGTTGTAGAGTCGATGAGACACATTTCGCACCAATCGTCTGTCACGAACCGTGATCCTGCAGGACACCAATATCTTTAGTGAACAATCATGAAAACAGGTTAAGAGACTTATAGATGGTTAATTAAAGGGACACCTTTGGACACAAATGACAAAGTCAACTGAAAGGGAAGAGAGGGGGCAGGTTGTTTCAATCCCTTGGGATTGGGCACCATTAGCTAGAGTCACAATACGTTATAACCAGATGTAGAAAAAGAGGAGAGAAGAGCCTTATTATTAGAGATATGGTCAGTCATGCTAGAATCAATAACCCATGGACCAAGAGAAAATGATTGAGATATGCAAACAAATAACCAATGTGTTCAGCTGAAGCAGTAGACCCAAAGCATTGACGATAGTCAAAACCTCTATATAAAATCTTCATCGTTAGCCGAATAGGCTTGTGGAGGATCCATGGTCTGAGGTGTGTCAAGTGGAGTAGTTTGAGGTGCATTTATAGGGCATGAAGGGAAGCCATGTAGTTTCTAACACCACAGTTGGTGGTGCTATGTCCCAGACGATGTAACTGCTCACACATGTGATGAGGCTTGTAGTTGGATGGTCATTGTCGAGAGCTACCCTGATTGTTGCTTTGAGATACAAAGGCAACAATATTGGTAAAAGCAGAAATGATAGAGAGCTGAGTGGTGGGTTTAGCTGGATCCCGAGGAAGAGTTGAAGAGGATGAGGACATAGTCGAGACATTAGTTGACACCAAAATTTGTTAAATATTCAAGAGGCATATAGAAGGTGTTGCATTGTTTAAGTTTTTTTGCTTTACTTTTCTCTTGGGTCGCTAGTGGCATGAGGTAGGAGTGGAGCATGAATATTATGAAGATATGCAAAAATTGGACCATAAAATTTCTACAGAGCTATGATATTCATGAACTCATGAAAAACTCCAAGGAGCATAAAGAAGGTGCTGCCTTGTTCAATTACTTTTTTTCATTTCTTTTAGGTTGCTTGTGTTGTGGCTTGAGGTAGGAGCGAAACATGAATGCCATTAGGATATGCCGAAGTAGGACCATAAAATTTCTTCGGAGCAATGACATTCATCAACTCATGACAAACTCCATTGAAGTATTGTGCATAATTAGGAAAACACTTCAGCCTGATCCAAAATAGAGTTGCATGTGAAGTGAGGATGGAAAATAGGTTTCATGGAAGGATGAAGAGCAGACTTGGTGGCGCTCCACGATTGAGCACCCATCTTCTCCCATTGTTGACGATCAGTCTTAGTGGTGAGGTGGTCCTCCTAGCCTTGACCATTAATTCATAACTTGATGTCAAAAGCCTAATATGGTTCAGTTCAATTTCCTAGTATATAAAAGAATAGTGACATAGAAGAATGGGAGAACACAATCAGTAATAAAAGAGAGGACGAGCACCAAATTGTGGCTGTAACAATAGGAATATTTGGCTTGGAGTCACAACAGCAACAAACAAGGACAAGTCCTAGTAGAGTAGAAAGGTGATGCCAGCGTAGGAAGAATTGGTTGGAAAGTGTTGAGAAATTGTAAATAAAATTAGTATCAGTTAGGATATTGTGTCTAATTTTGTCTTGATTATGTTGATTCAGCTTTCCTTTCTTAGTTGAATCTTTCCCTAATTCTTGGGATTGGTTAGGAGGCTCATGTGTATGTATGTATTGTATATGTATATATCTACGCATGTACACTTATGTATGTTATCCTGATATAATACAGACAGGATTATCAGTCTCAAGTGAATAGTTGCTGGACATACAAGTGTCCTACAGTGATACACTTTTACCCAATTTCAAGGACTGTTTCTGATTCCCTCCCTCTCTCTCTCTCTCTCTCTCTCTCTCTCTCTCTCTTCTGAGGGAACTATCCTTCACTAACCACTCTACTAGTTTGATGGTAAGACTACCTGTATTTCTAAGGACATTGCTGATGACTGGACTTGGTTGCTTCGGTTTGCTGACTACATTGTTCTTTAGGGTTTGATATAGTCCCTGATAGGATATAAATACAAACAACAGTTTGGCATGTTTGGCTAAGGATTATTAAATATTCCCTACAGGGACATGGGGCCCCTCGGGCTAAAGCTCTTACGCCAACGTACCTTGCTTGTACGACAGTTGCTCAAGTCAGTTATACCTTGATTGTGCTTAGTCAGATAAGCTGTCACTATAGCTGTTAGGCAGTTAAGCAGTTACACAGTTTTCTCCTTAATTCTTTGTCGAGAAATGTATCTCTGATCTGTATGGTATAGTGAGTTAATTCAGTCACACTTGGTGAATATTTTCTTTCCATGCACTTTTTCACACCTCACATGCAATTGATTCATTTCCTGTTATAGACTTTGTCTGAATATTAGAGTATCTCTATTTTGTACTTTTCTGTACCCCTGTTAGAGGCAATTACCTTTATAACTGACTTAAACCTGAGCTCAGTTCTCCGCAAGTTAGAATTTCATAATACAATTTTTCCATTTCAGTTTCACTATCGCTCAACTCTATGTTTTCTCTCTCTCAAACCCTAGATCCAACTATGTTACTGAATGGGTTGTACTAGATTTTACTTGCATATGTGGACTGTGTCTCTCTTCACATTTAACACATAACACAGAAAAGTAAATAATGAAGTTGATTGTTGCATATTTATGTAAAATGTTTTGAGGAATGTGCTAGATCTTAAAACGTTTTTCTATGGTGCAACCTGGGTGCAGCCCATGCATGCCAGTTTTATCATTTACGGGAATTGCTTCCGTGGATACAATATTTGCAGTGTTCACTTGATTGCAGGATGCACAGAATAAAGTGGCTGCATATGCTTTGTTTCAACTATTTCCTGATGTTCCAATTCATCTCCCAATAACTGAGCCTTATGCTTCAGCTGTTATGAAGTGGATGGAAGGTAAGCCTTTTCCTTTTTATATGTTTATATGAACTCTGATTTCTACCATTCTGTACTGCGCAACTGTCATGTTATTCATATAATTCTTTTGATAGTTAGGTTAAATGTTTTTAGACCTAATAAAATATCTCTCATTTAAGTTTAGTTCTTATAAACTTTTTATCCATTTTTAGTCTCCACCTTTTACAAAAAACGGAGTGGTTTTAGTCCCTGACTAAAAGCATGCAGTTTTTGTAAAATGTGAGAACCAGAAATGAATAACTTTTTATAAGGAATAAACTTAAAAGGTAATTTTATAGGGACTATAGACATATTTAACACTTCAGTATAAAGGTTTCTTAAAAGATATGGACTTTTAAAACTTCCAGGGGAATCATTAACCAAGCTAGAAGACAGTGTGGAAGATCACAAGTCTCGTTTTGTGGAGTCGTTATTGAGTGGCGATGGTTCTGGTAAAACTGCATCTGCTGATGTTACAGACTACAAGTTTCCTCAAAACAACGGTAGACTTGATGAAAATAAAAGTTCAACCATTGATGGTCATCAATCATTTGCTCAGAGTAGGTTATTCCATTTCTTATCTAAGTCAATTTGGATTTGGAATCTTAGTTCCTTTTCTTTTCTGCATATTTTTCTGTGATATTTTTTTTTTAAATCAGTCTGGCCATTTTTTAAACAAAATGTTTCTTTGAAGGTTGAAAATATTAATATCTAGATGTGTGTTTAGTGTTGGAAAGAAACATTTGGATATCACAAGTGTAACTGGCTAACTCAGCCCGTTTTGTTACGGTTTTATTCGTGAAAAAACTACTTTAGAAATTTTCACCCTTTTTTAGAGATGTTTAAAAAAATTAGAATTTGAAAAAAAATCCTAAATTGCTTCAAACGAGAAGTTTTTTTAAAGGGGATCAATAGTGTTCTCCACTGCCCTCGTCTTGACTCGAACCCACAACCCTTTGGGTGTAGCTGAATCTTTACCAACTAAACTGCTTCCAACGAGAAGCTGGTCTGAGTAGTTACTCCAAAAAATCATTTTGATAACGAAGTTTTAAAAAAAATGATTTTCATTATGGTAAACAAACACAACAATTTTTTATTTATTTTTTGGTTACCAACTTTTGTTGTTTTTAAAATCTCTAAAAATTAATCTCTAAATTATTGAATCAAAATCACTTTTTTTATAACCGGTAACAAATGAGCCTTTAATTATTAGTTTATCAACTATAGCTGCTTACCCATAATATTTTTTTCCGGTGAGAAATATTTGTGGGTTTATACGTAGCCAACCTAACTTTTCCATCAACAATGAATTCAAGTAAAGGAAAGGCTTTGGGGATAAATCCAAGAACACAACCAAACCATTCAGGAGAACAAAAGGAATGAAAGTAGAAATAGCAAGAAAATAAATGGGACTTGTGTTTTTATGAATATAATGAACTTTCTATGGATGATCCCCTAAATCCTGGCGTTAGATGAAGTATTAGAAAGACGGCATAAACGGAGTTATCCCATAACCAATAATATGCTATGTTTACAATGAACACTAAGCATAGGAAATAGAAGAATAGAGAATCTCTAAAGATACTTAACCCCATTTCCCTGAGATTGCTATTTTGGTAGAAGTTTTATATTGCTTTCGATTAAATCTGATTTTGCATACACTTAAGAGACATGGAGGATCTGTTACGAGCACAATACTTTGGTACCTTTTGATTTTGATAGTAATTGAATAATAGTATTAGAAATAAAATGGGCAAAGTTTAAGTGGGTGTCAACTTTTGCAGGAGGAACCTATAGTAAGGAATTGGAGAGTACTAACTTGAGACAGGGGCAATACATTAAAATGGGATCACAAAGATACCAGGTCCGCACTTATTTTGTTTGATTTCTCATAGCAACTCTATGATTTCTTTTTAGGTATATTAACACATATTTCTTATGAATTCAGAGGAAAAAGTGATAGAATGTGTAAGATTTAGATCAGTTGTCAAACTTGAGATCTTGCCTAGTAGTGTGAAAAACCCAAGTCCCACATTGAAAAGAGATAAGGCTTGAAACCCGTGTATAGAGAGTAGCACCTCTCACTTTACAAATCGGTTATTTTAGGATGAGTTAGGCATAATTTGAAAACCTAATGTGATATAAGTGTATCCATTCGGGTCACACACCAAATTATCCACGCACCAAACCAATAGTTTTGGATGTGCGGGAGTGTATGGGGAGAAACCCAAGTCCCACATTGCAAAAATATATGGCATGGAAAAAGTTTATAAAGAGTGACACCCCTCAAATTACAAGCCGGTTTTATAAGAATGAGTTAGACTCAATATAAAAACCTAATACTAGAACCGGATGGAGTGAAAGATTGTAACTCGTAGGATCTTAACACAAATTATAAGATCCTACCTAAAATGACAAATTATGTATGTATTAAAAATAACATAAATTATGTATGTTGCAAAAGGCCAACTATTCTAAATGCCTAGGCTGAGATAGAAGCTTATAAATTGTTTTGTATCTCTTACATTTGGCGTTATATGTTTAATTACCAAAATTTTCGTAAAATTTTCAGTACAATTGATTGACCTTTCTTTGGAGAAAAATATTAGTTTGCACTAACCTAGATCTATTTTCTGCTCAAGGATATGTTGAATTTTAGAGCTACACTTCCTATTGCCACACTAAAGGGTGATATATTGCAAATGCTAAAGGAAAATGATGTTTTAGTTGTTTGTGGGGAAACAGGCTCTGGAAAAACAACTCAGGTAACATTTCAGTTGAAGTTTATGATTTCTTGACACATCATATCAAAACTTTAAGTCCTCAATTCCATTCTTGCTTTAGGAATTTGAGTATAGTTGATTATAGATGCCAAACTCCTCCTTGGAGTCAGAGAATCTGCAGAATGCTTTAAGATTGACCTTAATGTAGGTTCCGCAATTCATATTGGATGAGATGATCGAGTCAGGTCATGGTGGACACTGTAATATTATTTGTACACAACCAAGGAGAATAGCGGTAGGTACAAATCTTTTACTTGCATATGTTGACCATGCATTATTACTTCTGCAATTTTAAACTTTGTATCGGATTCGGCATTGTTCTTGTTGAATATAAGATTAAGATCCATGTATACGGTAGAAGATAAACTTATCATATCTGTAGAAAGAATAGGGTAAATATTGTTATGTTTATCCCTCAGATAAAGGCTGGTTTATATAGAGAGAATATCCTTGAACCAAGGAGAAACTTAAGGAAAAAGAAACAATAAAATCAGAAAATCTTTTCTAATAAAAGGAGAGAGAATCACGAGATTCTGCCCCCCCTCCTTCAACGTTGGTTCATTGATATCTATCATATGCCCAACTTGCTTATTAAATGCTCAAAGACGGGTCTTGCCAATCTTTTGGTTAAGATATCCGCAGTTTGTTGACTAGAGGTCACAAATGGTAGACATATGATTCCAACATCTAATTTCTCTTTTTTTATAAAATTACGGTCAATCTCAATATGCCTGGTCCTATCATGCTGGACCGGGTTGACGGCTATGCTTATGGTAGCGTTACAGTAAGAATATTTCAATGGAAGCCTGATTTTCATCTTAGGTTCCTCAAGGACTCTTTGAATTCAATCCTTCAAATATACACTGACACTGAGCCATAGCCTTAAACTCAGCTTCTGCACTATTTCTTGCTACAGCTCCTTGTTTTTTGCTTCTCCATGTTACAACATTATGCCAGACATAGGTACAATATCTATAGGTTGATCTTCTCTCTGTGACTGAACCTACCCAATCTGCATCAGTGAAGATAGACACATTTCTTTCACTACTAAAAAATGAGACTTTTAAAGGTCTGGCCTTTAAGCATCTCAATATTGTATAAACTGTCTCAAGATGTTCCTCATAAGGAGAATGCATAAAATGGCTCACTACACTAATTGAGATGGCGATATTAGGCCTAGTATAAGGCAAGTAAATTAACTTACCGCCCAACCTCTGGTATCTTCTGGTGTCAACAAGAACACTTCCTTCTCCCCAAAGTTTTGCATTAGGATCCATGGAGATGTCGGTGGTCGACAACCCCTCATTCCCGTTGCTCTCAATAAATTGAGAATTTATTTCTGTTGTGAAACCACAATTCCTTTCTCTGATCTATAAACCACTATACCAAGAAAGCATCTCAGGGATCCTAAGTCCTTAATTTCAAAGTCTGCAGCAAGTCTATCTTTTATCTTCTCATTTCAACTGTATCATCTCCAGTGACAGGAATATCATATACATAAACAATCAATGTGTTGGAAATTCCGCCTTAATTGCGGTCCGCCCCTAGTCGCCTAAATTGCGACCTTTGGTTAGCCTTCATTGCAGCCTCCAACACCTTCATTGTGTTGGCTTTAAGGGGGTGGATTTAGTCACACATCGGATAGATAGGACTCTTGAGAAGAGTTTATAAAGAGGAGGCACTCCTCACCATGCAAGCCGGTTTTGTGGGGTTGTGTTAGGCCCAATCACGATTTCTAATATGGTATCAGAGCCTATCCTAGATCTACCGTTGGGCTTCCCGCATCGTCCACGCTTCACTCAGGCCCATTGGGCCAGGCTGAAGCGTGAGGGGGTGTGTTGGAAATTCCGTCTTAATTGCGGTCCGCCCCTAGTCACCTAAATTGCAACCTTTGGTTAGCCTTCCGTGCAGCCTCCACCACCTTCATTGTGTTGGCTTTGAGGGGGTGGATTTAGTCCCACATCAGATAGATAGGACTCTTGAGAAGAGTTTATAAAGAGGAGGCACTCCTCTCCTTACAAGCCGGTTTTGTGGGGTTGTGTTAATACAGTGCAACAAATTTCCCATCAGAGGAGAATTTGGTGAATAAAGTGTGGTCATTTTGCCCTTGAATGTACCCTTGGTTCTTCACATAACGTGTAAAAATTTCAAACCAAACCCTCAGAGATCGCTTTAAGCCATAAAGAGACTTCATCCTGCATACCTTCAATCCGAATTTGTCTTCAAAGTCAGGAGGACCATCCATGTATATTTTTTATTCTAGATCACCATTGAGGAAGACATTTTTAACATCCAACTGATAAAGGCCATTCTAAGTTAGCAACATGGGATAAAAGTATTCAAACAGTGTTCAATTTTGCAACGAGAACAAATGTTTTGAGTAGTCTATGCCATAGGTCTGAGTGAAACCCTTAGCCACCAAGCGAGCCTTGTACCTTTGAACTGACCCGTCTGAACTATATTGACTTACATCCCCCATTCTTCTTTCCATCTGATAGTGCAATAACACTTCAAATTTTGTTCTTTTAAAGAGCTCTCATTTCTTTAAGTAGAGCTTCCCTCCACTTTGGAACTTCTAGAGGATCTTATACATTCTTTGGAATCTCTACACTAGACAATTGGGATGTGAAAGTAGAAAAAGATGAAGGTAAATTTGAATATGATATAAAATTGGACATTGGGTGATTAGTGCAAGATCTAACATGTTCCCCAACGGCTATGTGATCATCGATACCAGGATACCAAATACGAATCTCTAATATAAACTTACCTTTCCTTTTTTGAGGAGGTTGATCCTACACCGGTTCAGATTTGTGGCAATGTGGAGATGTAGACTCATCGCCTTTATGGTTCTTCACAAAAACTTTCCATGTCCCATTTTCTTTATGACTCATCATTTTGTGGCATTTCAATTAGTTCATCATTATTATCATTTTCAAGATTCTCATTGTTTTCTTTGTGAGAAAATGTAGACACAGATTCACCAAGTTCTTACTCATAGCAGAAGTAGGTTCAGGTAATGAATCATGGCCACATTCTATTGGTGCAGAAGTACAAGTCGCAGAACTTTGTGATATGAGGAAACTATTATAAACACTTATGTCCCTAGTTTGAAACTAATCTTCCTTTAATTTTCTCCCCCTGAAGACGAGTATCATAAAAAAAAAAAGTTTGTTTTAAAAGAATGTGACATTCATAGTGACAAACATTTTCTTGTTTTTTGAATCAAAACATCTAGGGTCTTTTGTGGTTTCGGGTCGAAGGGTGGTATACACCACTACGATAATAATGTATGACACTTGCATAACACACTATGTAGTGTTCTCATAGCGAGTCAATCCAATATAAATATTACTCATAATATTTATACGTATGTGAAGACTTGATAACTCTCTATCCATTATCTGTGAGATTTGATCATCAATCTACCTACATAATAGTCTCTATGTTTTAATACTATCCTACTTCACAATAAAGCTTGACTATGGATACTTTAAGAATAATGTTCTATATGTTAATGAAGTCTCACTATTAATTAATGTTTCATTACTCTAACCATCTATTCTAAGGACTTTATTAATCTTAAAAACAAATATAATAAAGAAAGTCTCATTATTTAATAATAAAATTAATGATACAAAATATAACTTTAACTTAAAACTATTGGCCTCTAGGGCTGACACCAACCCTTGGTGCATATGAATCAAGCATATTGAGATAGATTGCCATTTTATTAGATATAAGGTTTTATCTGGATATATCACCACCAGCTTTGTTAGTTCAAATGATTTTAGAAATAGTGAAGATATGATTGCTATTATTTCAAAAATTATAAATATGGTAACTATTACTCTTCGTATTTATTAGGATTCAATATCCATAGATATAACATAGCTTAGCTGTCAAATACATGTATTTTCTTGTTCTCAACATTGCTTATAATTTAAATTTTGTGCTCTCATGTTTTAACTTTCTTTTCCACATTTTAGATTGGATTTGCTTACAATTTCATTCAAAGCAAAATATGAAGTTGGCATTTCCAAGCTTATTATCTATTGTTTTTTTTTTAGGCTATTTCTGTGGCTGAAAGGGTAGCTGATGAGCGTTGTGAACCTTCACCAGGTTCTGATGGCTCCTTGATTGGTTATCAAGTTCGTCTTGATAGTGCCAGGTGTTCAGTTGTCCATTCAACATTTTATTTTGAAATGATGGATTTAATTACAAAATTGCTTATTGACCCAAACCTGCCAAGCATGAAGCCCTAAAAAAAGCTCTAGATAGCATAACTGTGTTTCCGAAAATGCCAACACAAAGAGTACATGCAATACTGTGAGATAGAAGAGATGAGAGGAAGAGTATAAATCCTACTCTTATCAACTTTCAGTTGTCATTAATCAAATATGTTTATGCAACCAAATATTTTTATCGTTTAAGGTTGTTTTTTTTTTGGTGGTGGCCGAGGTTTGAACCCCGGACCTTGCATATATTATGAATTGTCCTTACCAACTGAGCTAAGCTCACGAGGACATCGTTTAAGGTTGTTTAACAATGCACATGTAGTACCTTGATCCTTTTGTAAAGAAAATTATTAATTCTTAATTAGTGACATAAAGAAAGTATTATGTAATGGAGTGCTAATTGGATTGTGTTTTTTCCTCTCCATATGTGCAAATGCATGATATTTTATCTTTTTGCTATGTTATATTAATATATGTATGAGTTTATTGACTGCTTATTTTCATTGCCAGGAATGAGAAAACAAGGCTTCTGTTCTGTACAACAGGCATCCTTCTGAGAAAATTGATGGTACATTATTCTGTTTGATAAATTTAATCGGTTTATTTTTATACAGACAGTATTCCATGATAGGAAACTCAGAGAACATTCAGCGATTCAAGAAAAGCATAGAAAACAAAGAAAGATATGAGACCTTAATTTCTGTTATAATTAATAGAATGTATTACAGAAAGACTCAATTTGAATTTCAACTGATAATTCTTATTTATAATCTGACACAATGAAAGATTAACCGAGATTTAGTTATGGGAGAATAATTAACCTCAACTAACAAAATTACTTTAATGGTAAATAAAATGCTAATTACAACTAAAAGGTACACAAATAATAGGACTAAAATACTCTGTCACATCCCTTCACAAGCTCAAGGTGGCTGAGCAACCAAAGGGAGTATTAAGTTAGTATCAAATCATTATCAGTAATGTTACACTATTATTGTATAAAGTCTCTATTATTTCTCTGCTCCTTATTTTTTCTAAAACTCATAACTTCAACATGGTATCTAGAGGTTTTCTCATCAGTCACCTGTTCCGCTTCTATACCACTGCGATTTTCCACTATGTATGAAAGGATTCTGATATTGTCAGCCATACAAAAAGAGTAGTGTTGCGATTTTTCTCTCATTCATTGGTTTCCTCTTTTCGAGAGTGACCTCTTCCATCTACGGCTACGACACAGCTGCCAGCCACAATCCACCGCCACAAGAAATATTTTTTCAAAAAGTTCCCGAGCAAAACCCCTGCCATCTGGAGTGCCTCCAACCGATCAATGTTCTGCCTAAGTTTCAGCTCCAACGGCCTTGATAGTTGATACAAGCTCACATTGGTCCTCTCCTTCCACTGCATTTTTGTGAAGGCTCCACCAGTCTCCATGCGTCAAGCTGTTGTCCTGTCCGATGTGATCACCGACACTTCTTTGTCACACATCTGTTTAGACACTACTATATCGAAGGTTGGTTGCTTTCCATTTCGCATATACAACCCTTTTCGGCGTTTGTTTTCTCTCCCTTAATTGCCTTCGCCATTGTTTCTTGGCCCTCCTATGCCCTATTTCTGCTCTTTCAGTGTGTCCTGGATCTGTCTGGTTGTTTCTTGGCAAATCTTCGTCATTCACTCTGCTTCTCGGATTTGTTTATGCTTACCTTTCTGGTTCCATATATTTGCTTTTTATTATTGAATTTTAATTTATTAGTATTTACCTTGCTCATTTTGTTAAAGTTGTGATTTGCCTTATTCATTTTGCAGGGGAACCGAAGCTTGAAGGGCATTACTCATATCATAGTTGATGAAGTTCATGAGAGGTCTTTATTGGTCAGTTAAACCAATTAGGATAGTATACAAAAACATTTGCATGAATCTTACATGACATGGTTCTGATTATTTATGTCTTGTCTGACTTGATGAGTGGTTCTTTGTAAGATATCCTTGAATCCCACGCATAAGTATTTATGTCATATATCAACCTAAAGATGCTATTGTTGATAAGTGAGAAAGAAAGCAGGCTTTTAATGTTATTTTGTGTATGTGTAATACAATATAATCATCCAAAAGCTGTATTTATACTAATATTTATGTCAAAAATAGTGTACTATTACTAGGTACAAGTTAAGTGAAATTACAGAATTTACAATTTTTTCTTTTATCATAAAATTTTAGAGATCCCTTGGTTCGGCAATATATTTTATGGTTTTTAGGGGACTCATAATGCTTTTTTATCTTTTCCATCTTATGCTAATAATCTATTATTTTTCTTAGAAATATGTTAATCTTGTATGTTTTATTTTCAATTTGTTACAGGGCGATTTTATTCTAATTGTGCTAAAGAATCTAATTGAGAAGCAGTCCAGTGAAAGCTCTTCAAAAGTCAAGGTCATTCTAATGTATGATCTTAAGTATTTAAATTTGTTCCATGAGTTAGTTGTCTACTTTAGTTTTTTTTTCTTTTCATTTCCTTTTAGCTCGACTTCCTTATTTATCTTACAACCATAAATATCAGGTCAGCAACTGTGGATTCAGGTTCATTTTCTAGCTACTTCGGTCATTGTCCTGTAGTTACTGCAGAAGGCAGGACTCATCCAGTGACAACATACTTTCTTGAGGATATATATGATCAGATTAAATATCGTCTTGCTTCAGATTCACCGGCTTCTTTAACAAATGAAACATTTCCCAAAGGACAGGTAATCTATAGCCCTCTTAAGATTACTTTTGCTGAATTTAGTTATAATTTAACCATTCCTTCAAACGGTATCATTTTATAGGAATATGATAGAAACTGGTGCCTATAGTGATAAAATTAGTAGAAACGACAATTTATTTATAACAATCTCTGGACTGTTGACTCAACGGAAAATGAGTTCTCTTACAATATAACAAATTAGGAATTTACACAAACTAGGGAAAGAAATAGTCTGCTGTTACAAGACAATTCATATCCAAAAAATTCGAGAGTTTTGGTCCCAAAATAAACACCTATTCATTTTTCCTTAGGTTTTCCTATTATTCAAAACTTGTTTAAGAACCTACTTGCTGCCTAAAGCATAATAATTGTTGGTTGTTGCCTAACAACATGATTACTTACACACTCCTCTTCCTTCTCCTCCTCCTCCTCCTCCTCCTCCTGAGTTCAAACCTAATTTGACAGATAAAAATTTCATCAACATTATAAATCAAGTAATCGATTGATTACCCCCGAGAAACAAACCCAGGCGATTGCTCCAGATACACATTCCTCTTCAAGATCACCATGCAAAAAGACATTTTTAATGTCAAGTCGATGGAGAGACCAGCTGCAATTGTGAGGAATCTAACATGTGCCATTTTGGCTACCAGTTAAATCCGTGTATATCCCTTGGCCATTAAGCGAGCCTTAAATCGACCAGTCTTACCATCAAGACAAACTTTCACCATATAAAGCTAACAACAACGTACTAAAGTCGTCCCAATGGGTATAGGAACCAGTTCCCAAGTACCTCCGTTTTGGAGAGCACACATCTCGTCAATCACTGCTTGCCTCTTCTCATGGTGGGGTGATGCGTCACCTGGAGATTTAGGAATAAACAAAAGACAAAGAAGACATACAAATATAATGCAAAGGGGAAAGACTGATAGCACAAGTCAATGTGATGAGGAGATGGGTTTCGAGTAAGACATATACCTTTACAAATAGCAATGGGAAGATCCACGGTCGGATCCGGTAAAGGTGGCAGAGGAGCATGGAATGACTTCATTATCATAAACAGGTGTCAGAACATGCACAAGAGAGGGCGGTTAACGACAGTGGTATGTCTGAATAAGTTATGGAGTGGGAAGGTACTCGGGAGGATCTGCCAGAGGGACACTTATAGTGGGTTCTGGTGGGATTGACACCATAGGATGAAGAGGGATGATAGGAGGCGTGGTAGGTACGACAACTGGAAGAGGATCAGGACGTACGTAGGTCGACTCAAAGTATGGAACAGACTCAAAAATATATCATAAGTCAAAATGAGGCACCGTCAAAAGAGTAAGAGTAGGGAAGCGAGTGTAAAGGGGTATTAGGAAAAAGGACAGAGCAGGGGACCAGGTCACCTAGGACGGAAGAGGGCATGCGATAATATAGCATGTCGTTAGGACAACATCTCCCCAAAAAGGAGATGGAACATTACCATGAAAGAAAAGAGTCCAAGTAGTTTCAATGAGATGCTGGTTTTTGCGTTCGGCTTCCCCATTTGGTTAAGGTGTATGGCACAAGAAGTTTCGATAAGAATGCCATTAGAGGCCATAAAATTTTGAAATTGATGGGATACATATTCTTGGGCATTATCACTATGCAAAAACCAAATTGACACGCCTAACTGAGTTTCAACTTAATGATAAAATTGCTCCCAAATAGAGAATATTTCCATTGTATTTTTCATTAAAATAATTTTGTGCAACAAGAATAGTCATCAATTAAAGTAACAAATATTTGGACTCAGAAGTCGAGAAAGTACGGGAAGGCCCCCGAACATCTGAGCGAACTAAATCAAAAGGGGACGAAGCTCATTCATTGACTGAATCGGTAAAATCACTACGAGTGTGTTTCCCTAACCGACACAACTCACAATGTAAACCTGATAACTTGGAAAGACTAGGGACGAACCTTTGATGTTTGATAAGACTTGGGTGACACAACCGAGCATGTATAGAAAGACGGGAATTTGTGGTAGGGCACGTTGCTGATGGGTTTGAGAGATAATAAAGGCAATTAGACTCGCATTCAAGACCAATCTGCCGTTCCGAAATCCGATCTTGCAGAGGAACAATGCCATTAGTAAAGGTGACAACACAATCATTAGAACGAGTCAATCGACTGATAAACTAAATGGACACCCAGACAGAGAAAACAGATGCAACTGACCGGGAGGGGAGGATTTGGACGGGTATCAATCCCTTCGGACTGTGTTTTGGAACCACTGGTGGAGAGTGCACTAGGTAAGTATTAAAGGATAGAACTGGATTAGACTCAACTAACCTTAGTTAGTTGAAGTCACATTAGTAACTAGAGTTATACAAGCTTCATTGGCTTAGATAACTATTGAAATTTGGGGCCTAACTCATCCGTTCAAAACCGGCTTATAAGGTTAGGAGTGCCTCCTCTTTATAAACTCTTCTCAAGAGTCCTATCTATCCGATGTGGGACTAAATCCACCCCCTCAAAGCCTACACAATGAAGGTGTTGGAGATCGCAATGAAGGCAAACCAAAGGCCGCAATTTAGGCGACTAGGGGCGGACCGCAATAAAGGTGGAATTTCGAACATTAACAGGGAAGCCAAGGTCTAGAGTTATACAAGTGTAATTGTTTGGCACAATAAATCTTTGGGTTTAGGTATGTTTTTTGCCTGCTGTTTTTGTTAGTCTGGGGGTTTGCGGTTTTCGCTCGCAGCTGGGTTTTCTGAGGGGATTGATATTTTGGGCGTTTGTTTTAAGTGCTGTTAGCCCGCTTGCTTACTTTGCTGCACACAGTTCTTTTGCTTTTTACCTTTGTGTTTGGGTGGTTTAAGCCGTAATACACAGTGCTGGAGACTATACTAGCTCTTGCGAGCTCTAGTCTAACTATTCCTTTGATAATATATATATTTTGGTGTGATTTAATGTTATTTCCTTCTACTTAAAGCAATGTTCAATCATTTCACAGCTGTGTCGTTCTTGTTGCTCATAGTACAGCTGTAAAGCCACACATAACACCGATTGGTCATCCTCAATCTCCTACAATTCAGTTGTCTGGCCCAATTTTAGAACTAAAGATATTTCCTAAAAAATGCACAAGTTTTACATTGAAGAATCGTACTAGATGTTATACTGATCAGCCTTGCTCTAATTAATGTAATGTTGCAATTTAGAACTTGCAGAGAGCTCCCGTGACAAACAGCAGGGGGAAGAAGAATCTAGTCTTATCTGCATGGGGCGATGAGTCCGTGCTTTCTGAAGAGCATATTAATCCATATTTTGTTCCAAGTTATTATCAGTCATACAGTGAACAAGCCCAAAAAAATCTGGTGAGTTTCTTTTAAAACGTGAATCTTCGTACTACCTATAATTGTAACTCTGATTTGACCATTCAGAAAAAAATATGCAGAAAAGAGTCAATGAGGATGTCATTGATTACGATCTTATTGAAGATCTAATATGTTACATTGATGAAAGTTGTGGTGAGGGTGCCATCCTTGTCTTCTTACCGGTAAGACTATTCGGTTTTCATTTGAGCTGGTATGCTTATCTGTATTTTCATGTATATTAATATCTTTTCTTTGTAATTTGATTTGTCAGGGAGTGTTTGAGATAAACCACTTACATGATAAGTTAACAGCGTCGTACCAGTTTGGTGGGCCATCTTCTGATTGGGTTATTCCTTTGCATTCGTCAGTTGCATCAACTGAACAGAAAAAGGTGTTTTTACGCCCTCCTGGAAATATACGAAAGGTGAGTTTGATCCATATGTTATATTTACTGGTACTATAAAATACTAATATATAGTCTATTAAAACTCATGAGGGAGAACTTTGATGATACCTTGCTCGAGGGTCTTGATACCTTGGAGCATATATATCGTATGCATCCAATTCAATCTGTTACAGATAAAATCAATGTGAGGTCTTTGTAGAGATTTGATGAATATATCGGCCTACTGAGTTAATTGAAGAGGTTTAATGATGTCTGAAAGGGTCTTCTCATTGATGAAGTGGCAAATAATTTCATGTGTTTAGTTATATTATGAAAGTAGTGTGGGGCATAACACAATAGCCTGAAGTAGACCTCCTATCACTGATATGCACTGCTCAATCTGCATCTAAATATCCAACAATATTGGCATGACCTCGATCTGTATAAATAAACCCTTTCCTAGGTGATCTCTTGATATACCTCAGGATCTAATCCACTGTATTCCACTGGCTATTACAAAGTGAATTTAGAAATCGATTCGCAATACTGACAGCAAACGAGATATTTGGTCTGCTCATAGTGAGATAATTCAATTTTTTTTTTTACTAATTTCCTGTTTCGGCCTGGGTCAAGATATGGCTCCCCGTGATTTGCTTGAAGTCACTTTAGGGTCCATAGGCAATCCAGTTTCAACCAAGGATCATCTTGGTGCTGTTCTTGATGATCTTTTGGAAGGATATAATGTCTTCACCCTGTCAGTCAATAGTAGTGTTCAAGTTCTCAATGCTCATGAAGCAACAGTCTATAATATATTTGATCTTATGTTAGAGTACCAGATATATGATATTTTCTCTTTCAAAAAAAAGAAAAAAGATATATAATATTTTCTTATATTCTATAAACTTAAATGATTTTTGTTTATCCTTATATATCTTAAAATATGTTTTGTCGTACTTATAGGTCGTTATAGCAACAAATATAGCAGAGACCAGCATAACAATAGATGATGTGATATATGTAATTGACTGTGGAAAACATAAGGAGAATCGATACAATCCGCAGAAGGTATGTTCTTTTATTCTGATTTTGATGAGTTTCTATTTTACTTGGACAAGTCAATTGCGCAAATCTAATTTAATTCGTAGAAGTTTTGATTATAGACAGACTGCTCTTGAACTTTCACCATTAGCTGCATTTTTGCTCTGCTAAATGTATTTTGTTTTCACCTTGTTAATAAAGCTAAGAACAATAGTTTTGGTGTGGAGATGGATATGAGTCATTCAAAGGAAAAAGTATGTGTGTTTTTGGTTTGGGATGAAGCAGGACACTTGAAGCTCTTGTGGTGTCCTTTTAATAAATTTTTTTCTTGTTGTATTATCGTATTTTTATGAATCTCTACATTCTCTGGATCAAAATCATATGAGCTATACATGAATAAATTATTTAGAAAGCAGAGCCACAAACACAAATATGATACCGACATTGTACAATACAAACACAAAGTACTGGGAAAAATAAAAAATTTATATGTCATGATATGAGTATAGTGCAACACATAATGTGTAAAACTAATATTAATTTGAAAACAAGCACAAGCACGTCATAGGATACCAATAATGTAATATAGACACAAGTATACAGAAAGTTTTCAAAGTGCAACACATAAAATTAATATAGAAACACAAATATTAAATCAAAAGAGAGAATTAATAACTTTTAAGTTGGCAAAAGTCATTGTTGAGATGATAAGTTTTTCTCATGTATTTATTTTTATGGTACTCCCATTTGTATTGGTATAAAAGTTCACGGAATGAAAGTAAAAAAATGTGAAATACAACCAAAAGTACCCAAAGTATCATACATGAATATATTATAGATGTATGATGCTTAGCCACACCAACCAACCACTTTATTGTTTACTGATTTCACTTTTTCTTTTTGAAGGGGATTTCACTTTCTTTTGTAGATCTAGAATTACAACTATAATATTACTATTAAACTGTTAACATGTGTGGAATGAGATGATAGAACACCTCACTAACTGGTTTGATTGAAATTAGAAATTGTCTAGCATGGTTGAAGATTGGATTTCTCAAGCAAATGCAAGGCAGCGTCAGGGTAGAGCTGGACGTGTAAAACCTGGAATTTGCTTTCGCGTGTACACTCGTTATAGATTTGAAAAGCTCATGCGTCCTTATCAGGTATACATTTTGAAAGGAAATGCTTACAAGAATACTCTTACCTACAGAATTCTTTTACTGACAGCTTTAGGGTGTGTTTGGTAACGACAAGAAGCTAGCTTATAGCTTATTGAATTAGCTTATAAGTTTGTTGGATCAAAACATGATGTGTTTGGTAACAGGCTTTTCTCACGAGCTTATAGCTTTTTGTGAGAAGCTATTTCAAGTAGCTTTTGAGCTTAGAGCTTATAGCTTTTTATATTCTCTTCCAATTTTAACCTCATTAATTTAATTTTATTATTTTTTTAATAAAAAAACTACCCACATTCATATGTAACTACCCACTTTTGGTCAAAATAAATATATATATATAACTGCCCGCTTTTTATATTTTGTATTTTGGTGCAACCTGCATGTTAGCACGTTATTACCTTGCTCTATTTTTCTTATTACCGCTCATGTTGTAGTTGTAGTTTTTCTATATTTTTCTTATTACCTTGCTCTTAATTCATATAATATAATTATGATTTTAAATAAAATATACAATAAATAGTGAAGCAAATGTTTAGTAAAAAAAATGTTATTTGAATTCATAAAACACATTTATCATTTTGGAGATGAAAGTAATTTGAAATAAATTTAAATATTTAAAAAGAAATAAATTAAGTAAATTTTTTTATGCATATATTTTATAAAAATAAAATAAAGAAACATGTCCTTTTATGTCATTTTATACTTATCAGCCACTTGAACAGCTAATTTTACCAAACACATTATTTTTAATAAACGAGCTTTTCAGCTATAAGCTATCAACTATCAGTCATCAACTATCAGCTAGCTTATAGCTTCTTTTTACCAAACAGAGCCTTAACTGCTTCTGATAGTTACAAATGTTCTAAGACTAACCTACAATATATATACTCACTCATGTAACCTCTCTCATTAGGATGAACATTATTTGGATTAGATATTTCAGTTTCTCTTAATTTCTCTCTGTTTCTTTCTACCATGAATTCTAAAATTAAAGATTCTTTAATGTGTATTTAGTTTGTTTTATGTTTTCATTTACCATTGATATATTTTTGTTGTAAATATCGGATTTTTGTAATTATTTATAATAATTGTATTTAGTTCATTAGTCAAGTCCATTAGATTTTGAATAGTCTATTTATTTAAACGAATTAGTGTTTTAATCTATTGAATGAGATTATTTTAATTGCTTCAGAGAAAATAGTCCCAGCCTTGTTATTTATAACCAAGTGATTACAAATAAATCTTTTTCCCATTTTCATGATTTTGCACTGAAAAATGTGAAATCTTATGTATGGTTTGAAATATTTTGATTACAATTTCTTTTGAAAATCCTTTCAATAGGAAACACAATAAAAATAGAATGCCATTTGTACTATTATTACTACTGTAAATATTTAATTATTATCTATTGTAAACAAAATTGAATATTTTGTAATTATAAGTGGAGGTTGTGCTCACCCCACTTAGGCTTTGTTTGGGAGTTTAGAGGGGAGGGTTTTGAAAAATAGGAAGGAGCAAGTGCAAGAAATAGAAGACATTGGGAGGAGAGAGCTTTGGAGGTTAAATTTTTATACATAATACAAAATACCCTTCATTTGGGGGAACTCAAAAATTGTATTGGGGAGGGTTATTGGGAGGTTTCGGAGGGTTTATATGAATTTTTCAAATTCAATCTATGTTGTGATGATATTCTTAAAATTAAAAATATATTAATCATAAGCATTAAGTTTTCATTCTCAAAAAAATTATTCTTTCGAAAAATGTGAAAGATTTTTCCATTTTTCTATATATTTCCAAACCCCTAAAGCCCTTCCTTCCCCTCCCTTCCAAACTCCCAAACAAAGTCTTAGTGGGATAAGACTTGGTTGTTGTTGTTGTTGTATAAGTGGAGGTTGTATTCGGCCCATTGAGCAGACATATGACATAGCATGGTCTATTTAGGTAGTTTAGTTATTATACCCTTATTACTTCTAAAATAATATTCATAATATTTTCCCCCAATTCTACATCATCATAGGTGCATATTATTTATCACAGGTGCATATTATGTAATTATCAGCATTTTTGTATTAGACCCATTAGCTAGATCTTAGTCTATATATTCAGAGTAGTGCTTCCATTCTTTACACAACTGAAGTAATATTCAAAATAGGGAAACGCTAACAAATGCCCTTAGGGCGTTGTTTAAGCAATCAAAAGCTGTAACTCTTGCATAAAAAGTTGTGATTATTACTTTTACATGTGTTTGACTTATATTTTCAAGACAAAATTTCTTATAATGGATTCCTTAATCAATGCCCTTAGGGCACTTTTTAGAATGAACCTTCAAAATATTTTACTACAACTAGTAAAAACAAAATGCAGACCACAACTTATAACTTTTTAAATTTATAATTACAAAAGTACCCAATATCCCTCTTTTTCAAGATTTTAAGAATGAAATGCCAAAAGCAAGTGTTGTTTGTTTTGTCTCTCCATCATTCTAATATCCTTTCTTTTCCTTATGCATCTATGTTATATTCTTCTTATCCAGGTGCCGGAGATGCTTCGGATGCCATTAGTTGAATTGTGTCTGCAGATTAAATTACTATCTCTTGGGTATATCAAGCCGTTTTTGTCTACGGTAAGCAATCATTTTTTCGGATTTATAAGAATTATGTGATCAGTTATATGGACTGCTCTTTACAGTATATTTCCAATAACAGGCTTTAGAACCTCCGAAAATTGAAGCAATTGATTCAGCAATGTCTTTATTGTACGAGGTACTCTGACCTTTTCCTACTAGTTTTTTTTTCTCCAACAACAAATATTCCCTTCCCTATTAGCTTTGTGTGTGGAAATATGTTTTTATATAGTCATAACATGTTTGTAGAACTATGTAATATGATAGATCAAATGTTTCCTGATTTATGTATCTGCTTTCTTATAATGAAACCAAAATGTTGCAGGTCGGTGCTCTTGAGGGGGATGAAGAGTTGACACCTCTTGGGCATCATCTGGCAAAACTACCTGTTGATGTATTAATTGGGAAGGTGTGCACAAATTATTATTTCCTCTTATCTTCAAAGGATTAAAAAAAATCTTGTTTTCATTTCAATGCAGCTTTATTTCTCTAGAATTCATTTATTTTTATATATGATGTTTGTCTTTTTGTTTATCTATTCAATGTTCTTCACCTAAATTAAAACATCGACACACACTCCCATTTACATGTAGCTAAGGTTCATTGTATAGCAAGCAATGTATCTTAGAGGTTAGCTTAACTACTCCATGTTGTTGAAATTTGGGGCCTAACTCATCCTTACAAAACCGGCTTGTAAGGTAAGGAGTGCCTCATCTTATAAACTCTTCTCAAGAGTCCTATCTATCCGATGTAAACTCTTCGTAAAAGTCTTATCTATCCGATATGGGACTAAATCTGCCCCCTAAAAGCCAACACAATGAAGGTGTTGGAGGCTGCAATGAAGGCAAACCAAAGGCCGCAATTTAGGCGACTATGGGCAGACCGCAATAAGGGCGGAATTTCCAACACATGTAAATGACATTGTTCATTTACTATCACTGTAACTTCCATGGTCATAAATTAAACATGTTGTCTGCAAAGTAACTTGAGCAGGAAAATTCTTCTTTTGTCTATCCAAACATTTCTACAACTAATAATATTGTACCATGGGTCTTTGGGTGTGTAAGGAGATACTCTTTGTAAATTCTTTTAAAAGTCATAAAATAACTTTTTTTACCCCCCCGCCGCCGCTCGGTACTATATGTTGGATGGCTCAAATCGATAGGTTCTATTAGGTTTTCATATTGAGCATAACTCATTCTGACCATAATAAGCAGATTTAATTCTTGTTATTATTTGATAGATTTGTCTCCTTAGGGCCCGTTTGGTGGCCAAAATAAGAGACAAGATATGATTATTGTATCATATCTTGTCTCAATCCAGTGTTTGTTGAGGCAACAAGATATGGTAATTGGTAAATTAATCTTGAAACTTATCCTATCTTGTCTCTCTGATTAAAATTCTTATCTTGAATATGAGTTGGGTTAGAAATTAACAAGATAGGATAAGAAAATAAATTATTGATTTATTCCTATAATATATAACTATGTGAAAACTGACATCTGATAAAATATAGATCTAAATAAAAGATAAACAAAAAAATTGATATGAAATTAATAAATAAAAGTATTAATAATTAATTTATTGAAATTAGAATCTTTTAAAATAAAATTATTATTAAAAATCACAAAAACATGATTATAAATTTACTTTTTTTGACGCATTAAATATAATTTTCTTGCAAGGGTAATTGTGTTATTTACGTATAATACATACATACATACACACATATATATATATATTGTATCTTTATTTAGCATATTAAACATATGTAGTGTAATTATTTATTTACTCATTTTGTTTTCTAATAAAAAAAATTTTTTTTTTAGTATTGTAAATGGACTTTTTTTAAAAATTATATGAATCGTTAAATTACTTATTCAATTTTTTTAGTTTTATAAGTTTAAAAATATTAAAATTTAATTTCAAAAGAATATATGTAATTTTGTCATTTAAATATGATATGATAAAATACTGTTATCATGATAGGTTAATTGTTTACCCTGCCCCTATCCTATCATATCCTTATTGAACTCTATATCATATCTTGTCTCTATCCTATCATAACCATCAAACATGCTTTTAGTTTCATGTAATTAGAATAGATTTGATTTAATTTTATTTTAGTAAATGCCCTTTCCTTATTTAGGGTAGATTTGATACGGTCGATATTTTATTTACACCTTAAATACCGAAAAATGGAAAGAAAAGAATTTAGACCTTTTTTCTACTATTTTTCTTTTCATGTGATATAAGGTTGCTGGGCCAACCACTAATGGTGTTTCTGTGACTGCAGATGATGTTGTATGGTGCAATTTTCGGTTGCTTGTCACCAATTCTTTCAGTTTCTGCATTTTTAAGTTACAAGTCTCCATTTCTGTATCCCAAGGATGAGGTCTTCTATACTATCAATTCTTTGATATATATTTAGTCTGGTTAGCTAATTTGACTTTGAATTAAATGCTGTGTGTCTATCTTCAGAGGCAGAATGTTGAAAGAGCAAAACTAACATTGTTGAATGATAAGCAAGATGGGCCTGGTGAGGGAAATGATATTGATAGACAATCTGATCATTTACTTATGATTATAGCTTACAAAAAATGGGAGACTATTTTGAACGAGGTCAGTATGTGATTCTGATTTGTTTTTTAGGCACGCCCTGTGTAATTAGTTTTAGGATTACCCTGGTTGAGGGATGCAATATCATATGGTTTGCTGCCTTCTAAGAAAATGGGATTGCACATGAAGTAACCTTACAAGTAGAAATGGCTACCATGTATCTCCTTGCAAGGGAAAATAAGTAAATAAATGAATAGAGAAACTTCCCTTGCTTATCATAATCATCATGAAACTTTAGCTGTGGGTATACTTAACTATTAGCTGTAAAAAATATGTTTATAAATGCGGGCGGTCCTCATCTTACAAGCTGGTTTTGTAAGAGTTGAGTTAGGCCCAACCAAGATTATAAGAGAACTATCATATTTTGCACGACATATTTCGTCATAGTATTGCCTTCTCTCAAAAAAGTATTGATTACATTTACATCTGCAGAAAGGACCAAAAGCTGCACAGCAATTCTGCAATTCATATTTTCTGAGCAGCTCTGTAATGTTTATGATAAGGTATTCTATTTTGTACTTCATCTTATTCAAGGGACTAAACTCCAAAGGGGCAATTTCGGTGGGCTAGTTTGGCTTCTTAAAAAAGGGACTAAACTCCAAAGGGGTCTTTTGTTTATTATATGTTTTCTCCTGCATCTATCCCTTTTACTATTTTTCATTTAAGACATCTCTCAGCTACCTCTAAGTATTCTTTCGTCTCTCATTACTTAACGATTCTTTTTTTTTTATCTTCCCTTTCATTATATCATTTAATTAGTAATGTTCCTTGTGACATGTCTCTTGGTAGTTGGTCCAAGTAAAAAGAAGAATATGCTGAAATGTTAAGTTTCAACACACCATAGGTTGAATTTACATAGAATGGACATAATGAATAGTGAATACTACAATACAGTTTGTGATCCTTGTTTCGTTAGCATATTTATATATTCTAGGATTAGAGAAAATGTATTTTTCTCAATGAAATCAGAATAGAGATACAATAGGCGTTATTGCTTCTTGCTGCACATGTAACTAAGTTACCCCAAACAAATGTGCAATAAACTGATGTAGACCTCCTATCTCCTGGGTTCCTTCCTTGTTGTCCCCAAGTTTTTTATATGTGACATCCTTTGTCACAAAAGTAATTATCGTAATTAAATAAGTAAAAATACCAGACAGTTAGGTAATAATAAAAACATTTAAAATAAATAAGTAACAAAACCGTAACCGGAGAAATAACAAATCATACGAATTAAGAATCTAAACTCCTAATTATCACTATAATAAGAGCCGATTCTAAATAAATCTCAAAATTAACCAAAAGCCAGCCAACACAGAGGAAACTAATGTGATCACATCCTGATGATCACTCATCAGAATCATCATTGATTTCAACTTATCGTGCCAGATCATCATTTACTCGCACGATTGATGTGCAAGCAGTCACAGGGGAAACAAACGAAGCTGAGTCATCATACTCAAGCATAAAATGAGCGGAGTATGATATTTCAAATGCAATGAAAAATTATTTAACTATGCAATCATCATAAATACGTAAACATTCATTTAGTATGTTATCATGTATGCATGGCAATACAATAAACACGTTAATCATCAACTGTTTCTCAATTGGATCCAGCTAACTCCGGGTTTACGTGGGTAGAGAAGCCACATAAGAGTCTTGTCAGGGTAATTTAGTATTCAACGTGAATGTCTTCTAATGTCTTCCCCAAGGCTTCATCAGCATTTTACTTCGATTTTATCCTACTTATATGAATGCATATACGTAGGATATATATTTGGTAGGCATTAATATATGTTAAGGACATGCCAAAAGGCATGTTACTCAAAGCTTATTTTTCCGAATTGTATTTTCTATATCAGCACTTCTCAAGTACACGATTTATATGTATGCCAGGGAGATGAGGATACAGTTTGGAACATTGCTAGCAGATATTGGTCTCATCATTCTTCCAAAATTAAATCAGGTTTGCTGCCTTTTCTTATTAAGTGCTCCCTCTGTTCCCTTTTAATTTTCACTTTTGCAGAAATTTTTTGTTTCTAATTAACTGTCACTTTCAAAGTTTAATACAACATTAAATGTTGTTTTTCTTATATTACTCTTAGTTATTTATTGCAGAGAGAAAAATATATGAAATGAGATATTAAATGATTAGGACTATTATAGGAAAAAGATAAATTGTTGTATCAAAAGTAGTAAAATGTATTTGTTGTCTTGGTTTGTGTAAAAAGTCAAAAAGTGACAATTAAAAAGAAACAAATTAAATGGCAGCGTTATTGTCCAATGACACTTAAAAACATGTTCCCTTGCATTCTGAAATGACTATCATTGGTTGTCGTGGGGTTTATATAGTGAAGGTTGGACCTAATGATCATATTGATCATTTCAAAGCTCGTTTGATGGCAAAAGGATATACACATATTTATCTACAACTTACACGCATTTCAGAAATAGATAAAAACAAATTACACCATATTTGACATCAAAATTTTGATGTCAAAATACCATTTTTCTTAGACTATTTACATCATTGCAAATATTCCTACATATGTTTTCTATGTTAAGTGCTATTAAGGATATACCTAGCTTATAGTGCACTGCACATAGGATAGCATTATATTTGGGTAAGCAGTATGTCAAAAATTTGATAAAATTGTAAGTGAGAATGCTTTATTTGTTATTGTCTCTGATGTATAATCTGGACAACCACTTCAGATGGATGGAAGAAAGATAGGAAGTCTTGACACGTGGCTTTCTGATTCATCACAACCATTTAATATGTATGCACATCACCCGTCAATTCTAAAGGTAAGGTTTGAATATATTTAGTTATAACTTTTAGACAATGCTTGCTTCTTTTTCACCAAATCTTTAAGGTGATGTTCTGTGATTCTCTCACTTAGCCATTTGTATCTGTTCTCCAAGTTATGTTTAAAATATGATGTCATTTCCTTCATTTTGCAGTGTCCTAGTTGAGTTTATGCCATGACTTTTTCTATCTCTTTTGTAGTGTCCTGATGTAGTGTCATTTTATGTTTTCGTTTTGTTATCATTTTAAAATCTTTATACTCATCCAAGAGGTTGTTTGAATTGTCACTTGATACCTTGAGATTGGAAGTATATTTCCTTTTTTACCATTCCAAATATCCCCAATATAAATCTGAGCTTTAACTGTTATTACTTTGCCGCATGTACTGAATGGAAAATAACAACTAAATTTAGTGATTAATATTGTCAGAAATTCTAGATTGATGCCTTTCTCTATTGCATTCTATACTATATATAATAGTATCATTGATTATAAGTAATTCCAATTCATAATGACAAATATATTGTCTAATTTATCTTACCTATTCTAGGAAAGTAAATTATTTACAATAAAGACTAAGATTGATTCCTGTTTAACAAATATGAGTAATCATTCCCGGGGAATACCGGGTTCGATTCCCAGGGGAAACAACGCTTGGCCAGTGCGCATGCCTCTACGCACGAGCCGGATTAGTCGCCCACCGTTGGTGGGTCGGAAACCGGTGCGAAAGCCAAAAAAAAAAAAAGAGTAATCATTTTACCACCTAAGTGAAAGGCTTGACCCAAGATTCTGCAAAACTAAAGCATGTTACATTTTCTAATTGTTATCGGACTTCTATTTTTTATTTTTTATGCAATC
>Ga0228710_1001713_pt1 | contig 33504 bp, 19 predicted proteins | sample MedpolnodulmetaG_FD_177995 | JGI IMG/M metagenome (GOLD analysis project Ga0228710, IMG submission 177995) | Root nodule microbial communities from Medicago polymorpha collected in Santa Monica, California, United States - pink nodules | ecosystem: Host-associated > Plants > Roots > Nodule... | reverse complement strand
ACTTAAAACGGTAATCGATGTCGAACGATCCATGATATCGCACTAGTCCCTGAGGAGACGATATATAAATACTTACTTTTGATATACGTAAATATGCTACATCAGCTTCTTAAAAAAAAAAAAAAACCTAAGTACTATATCTTTTTTTTTTGAGAGACCTAAGTACTATATCTGAAATTGCATAAAATGCTTGCAAATATCATACAAAATAACATGGTTCAAGAGCCTAAATTAATCATTACAAGACAAAGCTCAACAAGAGCCTAAATTCAATTAAAAAAATGTGTGAGCTTGGTATAAAAAATTGAGATGAACTTGGAAATTTATTGACTTTTATTGTTTATTTTTGGCAAGTTGACTGACTTATATGGGTGGGGACCCGAATTCGGAAAGTGCTCTTTCAACTTAAAAAACTGCTCTTTCGCACCTCAAAATTAACTTAATACCCTAAACAACAATTAACTGGAGTTTGCTAATGAACTAAATGTTAAGAAGCGAAGGAAGTATTGAAGGTAATTTTGGGTGTGACAACAACTTCAGAAGCTTAAAGAGCAATTTCCACAATATTTTTTATTTGATTTTAAATTTTATAAACCACTAGCTACTAACCACAAACACTCCTCGTATTAGGTGTGTCCTGGTGTCGGATACACGTCGGTGTCTGACATCGACACCTATGATTAAATTGAATCTGTGTCAGTGTGTCGGTGTTCGTGTATGTGTCCGTGCTCATAGACCACTAGCATCTATTTATACAACCCAAACCATCAAATTGGGTTGATACGGTCGGTTTTCCCGGTTTGACCGTCAAATTGGGTCGGTACACCCCTAAATAGTCCATCTGTCCCTATATCGAAACACCCTTTGACTAAAAAATTTCTTTAAATATAAACTTTTTTTTTCAAATTACTAGATGCATTTATTATTTTTTTTCTTAAACATACCCTTAATTAATACTACTAACTTGTCTTGGAATATAAAAAGTCAAATTTAATACACATACAAATAAATGACAATTTAGTACTCCCTCCGTCCCACAATACATGACACAGTTGACCATATTACGCATACCAATTCATAATTTTGATGTTAAATATCTTGAATAATATATTAGAAAAGATTATGAAAATTTGATATTTTGAAAATACTCATCGAGACGAATCTAACAACATCTTATATGATATTATTTATCTTTGTATAATAGTAGAAAAATATGGTCAATATAAGTTAGGTCAAAATTGCACATTTTCAAATGGGTCATCTATTGCGTGACGAAGGGAGTAATATTAACATACAAAATAGACATATTAATTGCACCAATAACTTTTTTTAAAAAATGTGAAAAATGCAAAAGGTGCTTACATAGATTGATGAAATGAGTATTTCATTACTCTCCCTAGGAAACAATTTTTTTTAAAAATCACTACTTATGACTCATCCTTCCAATCGAGTTTTTATGTAACTGAGTATGAAACAGAATCCCTATTTATTTGTTAGTTTAGATCTCATCCCAGCTTGTGCATTTCACTGTGAGATCATATGATATACATCAATTAATTAAGAACCATATGATATACATCAATTAATTAAGAAAATTAGAGAAAAAGGGAGCAATAAACGGACACTAGACAACACATAGACAACACATGTTTCACCAACCTTTCCTTCAAAAAATGTTTCACCAACCTTAAAACTAGGTAGATCATATCAAATAACTGACATATACAACTAGGTAGATCATATACAAATAACTGACATATACTTCATCAAATTAATCACACCTCCTTTTATCTCAACTCAAACTTTGTTACATGGGTAATCTCTTTTTCTTAATTTTCTTTACCTTCATCATAACATTTCCAATGAAATCTATATCATCAGAATCATACAATTAATTTTCAAGTTTTCCTCATGGCATACTTAAAAATATCGATGCATCGGAGATATGTGACGGCGTGATGGGAGAATGCTTCCATGAAGATATGCATAGAAGAACTAGGTGGAAGGAAAAGGTACATAAGTTATGATGCTCTTAAAGCAGATAATATTCCATGTAAACGTAGTGGAGATTCTTATTATGGTTGTGGAGCTCCTGGAAAGGCTAATCCTTACAACCGTGGGTGCAGCAAAATTACAAATTGTGCAAGGATTACAGATTAAGTAGATTAGTAGTAATACAGTAGTATTGGATTTGTTTAGCTATCTATTTGTAGTGTTTCATTTATATATGCAAAATTGTACTGATATTGATAACTCATTCAAGAATTCCTTTTCACGTTCATATTCTTTTGGCTAAGCATCAACGTTTGGTGAGTTGGATTTCTGACTCATTAAATTTAGGTTAATCACTTATTTTGTGCGGTCTGAAAAGTACATTTTAAAAGAAGATACTCCTCGGTACATTCAATAAAATGATGTATGTGGTCGATATGATCAATAATACATTATTTATTGAATGAATGTAAAACAATAAAAAGTTGCATACAATTGAGACCGGAGAGAGCATCAGATATCCCAAAAAATCAGTTATGATCTCTAATGCATTTACCTCTTTTCTTTTATAATATAATACCTTGTCATTGATCATTAGATGGTACAATTTTAACTTTAAATTGATCCTTCATGTTACACTTAACAGGTTTAGGGGTTAAAGACAAAGCAAGTCATATGTTGTCTTTAAATGGGATTGATATATACAATAAGATCTCATGTCATGTATGAAAATGTTGTTAGTATATTAACCGAAAATTGATAGCAGTGCAATTGTGGAAATTCTCTTCTGTTTATTTATTCAATGAAACAGTACAAAGAGTGCAATTTACACTGAAATGGTTATATGGAATCAATCCACTTAAATTAAAATAAGGCTTAAATATGTCATTGATCCCTGCACTTTCACCATTGTTTGGCTTTGGTCCCTGCACTTTTTTTTGTTTGACTTAAGTCCCTGCACTTTGTAAAAAATTTGATATTGGCCCTTCTGTTAACTTTAAGTTAAAAAAAATGTTAAATCTAATGATGTGCCACGTGGACTAGTTATTTCACGCCACGTGGCACACTAAAAAGACAAAATTTTCATAATTAAAATAAATAAAATAAAACTATTGATTTTTAAATAGTTTTTATATTACTATTATTATTTAATTAGAAATAACAAATTAAAAAGAAAAGATACCAGAAACTAATTAAACTATTTAAAAACTCTTTCACTACCAAAAAAACTCTTTAAATTAGAAATAAATAAAATTATTGATTTTTTAATAGTTTTTATATTCCTATTATTGTTTAACTCTTTAAATAGTTGTTAAACTCTCTTGTTAACTTTTAAATACTTTTTTATTTTTTAAAGAGGATTTCTTAAACTCATACGTTTATAATTTTAGATCATAAAAACGGGTTAACTCACATGCAAACTCTATTTTTAGTAAACTCTTACAAGCTTGCAAATATTCTGATAAAACTAGTAAACTCTTGATCTTACTAGCAGTTACGAGTTTAGGATTCTACATTAGTTTAGCCATAAAACAAAATAATTTAGTAAATACTAGCCCGTATTTGATTCAATTTTTTATGTGCTGCAATATATTTTGGTTTTAAAGATATATTTACGTTTTTAAAAGAGTTTAAATAGTTTCTGATATCTTTTCTTTTTAATTTTTTATTTCTAATTTAACAATAATAGTAATATAAAAACTAATAAAAATCAATTATTTTATTCTATTTATTTTAATTATGAAAATTTTGTCTTTTAGTGTGCCACGTGGCGTGAAATAACTGGTCCACGTGGCACACTGTTAGATTTAACATTTTTTTTAACTTGAAGTTAACGGAAGGACCAATGTCAAATTTTTTACAAAGTGCAAGGACTTAAGTCAAACAAAAAAAAGTGTAGGGACCAAAGCCAAAAAATGAAAAAAGTGCAGGGACCAATGACATATTTAATCCTTAAAATAATTACTATGAAAAATAATGAAGATAAAAGATAAGGAAACAGAGAAGAAATTTGTTGTCGTAATATTCCCTGGCTGTTATCTCCATTTCTTACATTTACATAAACAATACTGGTAATAGTTGAAAATCTGCAGTTGAAAAGTTAACTTAGAGTTGAGAATCTGATAATGATGGAGTATCAAGTTAGTTTCACTTTATATTTTTAGGAAATGAAGCAAACTTGGGTAATTCTAATTCTCTACCTATAGTCTTCATTGTATAATTGGTTTTCATAAATTATCATAGATTCATAGGTATGGACTATATGTACATATAAAAAGGATAAATCATGAGATTTACATATGGAAATAGAAAATAATATTACGTGGGAATATATTAAAATGCATGGGTTGTGGTTTTGAATATCTTTTTTTTTTGAAGAGGCTAAAATGAATTATATTACACATCAAAAGATCCCTCTAGCACAAGGAGTACCAGGGTGGAAACAACAAAGTCAGAATAATATTTACAAGCACAAAACAACAAAAACAGAAATAACAATCAACTTATGCCCAAAATGGTGAATGAACTAAGCCACCAAACATAAAAATTGAAGGGAAGAGTAGGGTATTTCTCCTTCAACCACATGAAAGCAAACGACTTAATTTTATCTACCACTTGAGGAATTGAGCTTTGCTTGCCATTAAATAACCTGTTATTTCTTTCTTTCCAAATTTCCCACGTAGTTGCAAACTAGATAACCTGAAGAATAGCACCACGTGGTTTTGAATATCTTACCTCACCATGATACTATTCTTTTCAATTTGAAAATCCTTTGATATGCTTCATCTTTATTCTTATGCTTCTCTATCAATTTTGCACTCAAAGAATATAATTCTGCATTTATATCTTCTTTTTCTTTCACACCATATCTAATTCTGGTCTCAGATTCCTTCCATTCACATAGAAACTACCACAAAATATAAAATATCTGTCATACTCAATGATAACAACTTCAAGACATGAATAAGCCAATTATAAATTACCTTAATATGATCTTTTATAGTTTTCTTCAAGGATTCATAGTTGGAAATATATCCCTTCTCGAAATCATTACAAGAAGGTCTTTCTTTATGTTTGATTTGGAATTGTTCAATTTCTTTCACAAGCTTATTCAAATCATTAATCTGCTCCAAGTTTTTAACTTTTCGATAATTGAGCATACTCCATCCGTTACATAATAACCGTTATATTTGATCATTTCATACATATTCAGAAATTATATCAAATGAAAAAAATATAGCGACCATTTTAATAAATTATATACATTTTAGTTATTGATGTGTATAATTCAAAGAAAACAATTAAAAATACATTGTCATATACTAATAAGTAATACCAATAATGTTGAGTACATGTACTTCATAATGAAAAGAAAAAATGATTTTATTAAATACCGTTTCCTTAAGCACTTCTAGTGATTGGAATGAAGAAACATCTTTCTCTTTCTGTTGAGTCTTTATATCTCTAAGAATTTGTTTCTCCTCAGCCAAACTTTTGCTCCCATGTAGCTTCAAATAATTCAAAGACTACACAAATAATTTTAAAACCAAAACAACAAAAAATATATTAATTTCATCTTAATAAAAATATTAAATAGCTTTATTTTTCTTACATTTTTATCAAGCTTATCCCCCAAGCATCCTCCATTTGCTTCTTTCATACTCCTGAAATTCAATTCATCAAGTGCCATATATAAACCTCGTAGTATCTTCTCTCTATTCTCCATACGGTGTCTTGTATAATGTTGTGTAAATATAAACCGATACAAGACAGAATCTAGATAATCTCTTTTTAACTGTTACAAAATAAAATAACTTTTTTGTTAATGTCAAAGTTTCCTTCCATATTTAAATTTATCATGGATGGAATTAGAAATACAAATCTCTATTATTATATACCACTTTCTTTGTGATCATTTCTGTGATTTCACAAATGTCTTGATTCATTTTCTTAACCACTTTCTCTTCATTTTTTATTTTTGATATTGATTCTGGATCTGTTGGAGAAAGCTTGACAAAGTAGAATGGATGAGCAAATTTGGAAACATGCCCTGAATTGTCATCAATAGTCTTTGTTTTCTTATTCTCCATGATGTTAAAATTTCCTGATTTTGACATAAAAAAAGTCATAAAGTAATAAATAAACTGATCAATCATAATATAAGAGTCTAAGTAAGAGATCAATTAATAAACTTATGTCATTGAAATCCATAGTTAATGAAAAACAACTTTACTCAAAGAAAAGATGCTTACCTTTGGTGATTGAGAATTTGCTTGTTAGGATATGCAATGGATTACTGTTTTTGAGGGGACTATTTAAGTTGCCAATTAGTATTTAGATATTATGTGGTTAAACTCTTGGACCCCACGCAAGAAAGTCAACATCTGGAATTTATTTTATTTTCTATACCTTTTCAAATAATTTATAGGGCACACATACAGCTATAGGAATTGAAATTCTCAAACAGCTTAACTTTTGACTTTATGAATTTTGCAACCTACCTATAGTTGATCTTACTTTAGATGATGCAATGCACATTTAGTTATTTAAATGTAGATAGTTGGATTTAAATAAAGAGCAATAAAATTAAGGACAATAATGCTTCTCTTTCCCAAGAGTACATTTTGAGTGTGGCTAAACAAGTACCGAACAAAATAATGGCATATTTTTAATATTTCATACTTTTGCAACTAAAATATCGATAACTATTTTAGTCGTTAAACATATTGGCGACCGATTTTTAGTATTTTTATGCTTTAGCGATCAAATGGTCGATCACTATTTCAGTCGTTAAACGTATTAGTGATTGATTTTCATACTGACACGACTGGAAATTCGATCAATAAAGAAGAAATTTCTATTTTTTTTTTAATTTCTTGCCACAACATGCTATATTGTGGATCCGCCCCCTGCATGAATAATGGGTCAATCCTTCTATATATGATGTCGTTAGCAATTGATCCTTGAGCAACAAGTTTTTGTAGAAGACTTAGCAAGCGTCAACCATAAATAAATGATTTGTGTTAAATTTTAAGAAACACTACATATGATGGTTTAATCATTAGGAATATTTTATCAGTATAGTCTGGTTACATTGTAGCAGGGATGTTAGCTAGTTATAGAAAAATAAAATTAGTAATAGAGATTAGTGACGGAAAAATTAAAACCCCTCACTAATTTGCTCGTCACAAAATTTAGTGACGGAATTAGAGAAGGATTTCACGTTTTCCCTCTCTAAATTTTCCTCATTAATGCTTACTTTTTAGTAGATTATACCCATACTAGTTGTAACTTACTTTATAAATTGTATGCCAATATGATATACAAGTAGGTTTTAGATATGGCAAAATAGATCAACCGTCTCGTCGTTAATCCGTCTAAATCGGGTGGGCCAATCAAAGGTATAGAGTTTTTATCAAAAAGAAAATAAAAAAATAAAATTATAGAGTTGAGAATCTCACCCACCGTCTATGTTGTGGGTTGGCCCGTCAATATATTTTTTAAATATTATTGATTACAAAGTTCACAAACACAATGAAAAAGTGTAAACAAAAAATAAAATAAAGACAATTCTAGGGAACTAAAAATGTAACTATGATGCTACTAAAAATATTAAAATTATCAAACATCCATGATTCACCGTCTAAAATCAAGAATAAACCAAAACATGTTGCACGTGAGTGGAAGAATTTATGGAGCTAGTATAAGCAAAACTTATAGCATGCAAGGGAAAAATAGTGAAAGATAAAAGATAAGAAACAATTTATACCTTTTGAAGTAGACATCTATTACTATATTTACCATCTTTGAATTGAACTTGACGACAAACAAGAAGTTACTTTGTATTTGTGAAGACTTAAAAGTAAGTTGAGTCTAGTGAAACAAGACATGTGATAGTTCTCTTTGAAACAAGTAGTGATTTGCAAAATATGAAAGAAGGCGTGTTGTAGTTAACCCATCAATTAATTCCACATGCAATCCATTAGTGCGTCAAACTAACCCCAATAATGCTAATTTTTACTTTGAACAAAAGAGCAAGTGGCCAACTTAGCAAATAAAGTCTCCAAGAAATTCAGCCCTTTCTTATTAATTTTTTTAAAAAAAATAGAAACTCAGCACTTTGTTACAAATTGTTGTTATGAATAAACTTAACATTATAAAAACAATACATTTATCAAGGAATTCATGCAAATCTTTGTCAAAATTCTCATTTCAAGTTTATGCCTCTTGGTGAAACTCTAATTAGGCTTAGGAAGATGGCTCAAATTAGATATTTCAACATGCGAATTGACAAATCTAACAAGCATAAAAGAAAGAAACTTCTCAAATAAGTTAAGGAGATAACAATCAAATTAGTAGCAGGCTTAAAGAGACAAGACGTCTAATCGAGAATTGACTTGCAAACATATTTTTGAGTAACCATTCGCTAAACACCTTCAAGTACAATGCTCCATTCACCATATTCTATTGTTTTAAGAGACTTTCAATTTTGTTCTCATCGTTCTCTTTACTATCAAATTCAATGCAGTGTTATAATTCTTCATTTGGAGGCACTTCAATTTTTTGCACAAGAGAAATCACCAAAGCTAGACAAGGAGTTGAAGTTAAAGAATAAGAAAGAGTTCATGTATTTTGATGGAAAAATACTCTCATTTTTTTTTTTCTTATCGTCTCTCAAATATATTTTTTCTCTTTCTATTGAAAGAGACTCAAAATTTCTTCCACTCTTTTTCTTTCATTATATCTCAAGGCTAACTTCTTTAGTTTCTCACAACTTTTGTATACCAATTTTCATAAATATATTTCACATACTTAGACTTTGTTAGTGATGAGTTTGGAGGGGAAGGGCTTAGAAAACAAAGAAGAAGTAAGTGAAAGAAATAGATGATATTGGAAGAGGAGAGCTTTAGAGGATTCATTTTTCAACATAATAGAGAATCCTCGGAGGAACTAAAAAATTATATTAGAGGAGAGTTTTAGAAGGTTTTGGGGGGTTTATATAAATTATTCAAATTCAATCTATGTTGTAATAATATTCTTAAAATCTAAAATATATTAATCGTAAACATTAATTTATCATTATCTAAAAAATTATTCTTTCAAAAAATTTAAAAAATTTCTCAATTTTCCATATATTTTTCACCCTCCAAAGCTCTCCCCACCCTATCCCTCCAAACTCCCAAACATAGCCTTAGGTCGAATACAAATACAAAACATATAATATATCTCTAATATGATATATCTTTTCTCTCTTTTTCTTTATTATCTTTTTCATATACTCTATGTTTTTTCTATTTTGCGTACCGCTTATTCTCCCTTATTGCAATAATGAATAACTTTTTTCCGTATATTATCCAAAAAACGTTACAACCATAGAAGTTACGTAATAGTAGGGAAAAACTCAGAACAGCAAAGGGTTTGAGGAAAACAATTTCATATTCAAGTAAAAATGCCGCCATTATCGGTAGTGAGAAGTTGGGCCTAGAACCATTAAAGGAAACAAACATATGACATGAATTTACCCACCTCTCCCCAAAACATATGACATGAATTTACCAGAAAACGTTCATCTTATATGCAAGCTATTCTGTAATAAGAGCCTATTCCTATGCTAACATTACGAGATTCTTGATCAGCATGACGTTGGATCAGTAAACCAATCAGGCACTACTTTTGGCACAGTAATATGAGCATTTGACTAGCAATAGATAATTATAAACAACTAAGCTTCCTTTCCCAAAAAAAAAAAAAAACTTACATTCATCCAAAAATTTTAGGCTGTAGCTTCTAAATTTCAAAAACTTGCTGATTTAAAGATAAGTAACATTGTGACGACCAATAATTACCCAAAGGTGTCACCTAGTGAGCCAATACCGAGACAACAAAAGCAGGCTACTTTCTGATTACTTGAATCGATCCACAGCTTGGAGGAAGGTAATGAAAGATAGATGCTTCTGGGGATTAATGGTTCAAAAGTAGATACGGTGTGGAAGCCACTCTGCGAAATTGAAGTGCTAAAAACTAGAAAAGAAGAAAGAAAAAAAATCCTACAACAAGAGAAACATGCTGCAAAATCAGGTCCCTCCTCCAGCATTGCCCGTGATAGCCGCAGGCTTAATGTTAGCCTCGGCAGTGGTGGAAGGGGTTGCCATTGCTACAGTGTTACTATTCTAAAGATTTTATTATGTTCAAGGTCATTTGACTATGTAATTCATATAATAATGTTTGCATCACACATTTTAGATAATAGATCCTTTGGTTTTTGGTTTAGCATCGATGGAACAAACAACTAGGGAGCCAGGTCCCATGGAAAAGGCAACATCTCGACTTGATATCTAATGCCTTATTAAATTGATTATGTTTAAATGCTACAATTTTTACATTAGAATGATCCTTCATCTAATACTTAACAGGTTTGGGGGTTAAAGAAAAAGCAAGCCATATACAACATGGTTTCATGTATGCAAATTTTGTTAATGTATCGTTGCTTACAATTTCAACGGAATAACATGTACACTTAACAATCTTCCAAATTTTTGCTCCCACCGTTACAAAAGTATAATACTGCATGATATATCAGCTCTTCTTCTTCTCATAATCATCTCGGAATTAAGCCTTGTTGTTGTTCCATTCTAACATAAACTTTTCAACCTACCACATAAAAGCAACCAACAAAAATAAATACCATATATGGACCTAAATCAATTACCAACCTCAGAACTTGACATCTCATCAAGGACTGTTACATCTTTTTCTTCACTCAGTTGATGCACTTTATTTATAAGTGAACAATAAATGTAATAGTGGTGAATCTGCAATTGAAAAAGTAGCATATAAGATCAAGTTCTACATGCATGTTTGGTGGGCCACTGTGGACCGGTACTTAAAATCGTCTAAAAATCCAACGATAACTAATCTCAGTCTCTTAAAGTAGAAATTCGCGATCTTTTTGTTGTAACGTAGGAGACAATGAATTGATTTGTGCAAGTTTTTCAAAGACAAAAGAGAACAAACATGCCCCTCAAAATTTAACTCATTTGCTATCCCTCATTTCTTCAAATTGAAACCAATTAAATCACCGTCTCAATCGTGAAAATGAAGCGGATTGTGGACATCTACTTCTAAGTGTAAATGTATAGAATTGTTTGGTCATGAGGGGAGCTCGGATGATTCTCTTCTGTTTATTTATTCAATGAAATAGTACAAAGAGTGCAATTGACACTGAAATGGTTATGACGAATCAATCCACTTGGCTGTTATCTCCATTCATTACATAAACAATACTGGGAATAGTTGAGTATAAAGTAAGGTTCACTTAACTTCATATTTTTAAAGAAAATTAAGAAAACTTTGGTAATTGAAATTCTCTACCTTGTCTTCAATGTATAATCGATTTTCCTAAATTAACTTAGATTCATAGCTATGGATTATATGTACATATAAAAGGATAAATCATGTGATGTACATAGGGAAATAGAAAATATTACATGGGAATAGTAAAATGCATAGGTTGTGGTTTTTAACATCTTACCTCACCATGATACTATTTTTTTCAATTTGAAAATCCTTTGATATGCTTCATCTTTATTCTTATGCTTCTCTATCAATTCTGCACTCAAAGAATATAATTCTGCATTTATGGCTTCTTGTTCTTTCACACCATATCTAATTCTGGTCTCAGATTCCTTCCGTTCACATAGATACTACCACAAAATATAAAATATTCGTCATACTCAATGATAACACCTTTAAGACATGAACAAACTGTTGCTAAGTCAAAGCCAATTATTATTTACCTTAATATGATATTTTATAGTTTTCTTCAAGGATTCATAGTTGGAAATATTTCCCTTCTCAATATCATTAATACAAGGTCTTTCCATATGTTTGATTTGGAATTGCTCAATTTCTATCACAAGCTTCAGCAAATCATTCTTTCGTTTAATCTTCTCCAAGGGTTTTGCTTTCCAATGATCGAATATACTATATATGTTACACCCTATCTGTTATATTTGATCATTTCACACATATTAAGAAATGATAATAAATAAACAAAAGATAGCCATTATTTTAATAGATTATACTTATTATTGGTTATTGATGTATAATAGAAATTACGGGTACAATTGAAAGAAAACAATTAAAATTACATTGTCATTCTAGTAAGTAATGGCAATTATGTTGAGTACATGTGGCTACCAGATGGTACTCAAAGTTAGTTAGTAGTTAATAAGAATTGAGTAGTTAGCTGCTAAGTTTCAATTACTAGTTGGAACATAATGTCAATTTTTCCGTCCGTAAGCATAACTGTTGGTATGGATAATGTGATATGTTAGACTGTGATTCGAACCCCGATTTCCCACTTATATATTTGTTTTAAAGGTGAATTTCTAGCCTATAGACTAACAAAAAAAGATAATTTTTTCTGTTATTTTTGTTAGCGGTCATATACTAGTATAAAAGGTACAACTTGTTGTCCATTTGCCTTTCATTCACGTGTAATTTTCTTTTTTCTATATACCATACTTTAGCATATAATGATTGGTTGATTCAAAGCGACCAATCCAAATAGTATATTAGTTTAGCAATTTAATTATTCTTTGGTTGAATTTTCACTGTGTAAGTCAATATCAACAAATTCAAGAAGCTTCAATCTTCATAATGAGAAGAAAAAAATTAATTTATAAAATTACCGTTTCCTTAAGCACTTCTAGTGATTTGAATGAAGCAACATCTTTCTCTTTCTGTTGAATCTTTATATCCCCCAGAATTTGTTTCTCCTCAGCCAAACTTTTGCTCCCATGTAGCTTCAAATAATTCAAAGACTACACAAATAATTTTAAAACCAAAACAACAAAAAATATATTAATTTAATCAAAATAAAATTATTAAATAGCTTTACTTTTCTTACATTTTTATCAAGCTTATCCCCCAAGCATCCTCCATTTGCTTCTTTCATACTCCTAAAATTCAATTCATCAAGAGCCATATATAAACCTCTTAGTATCTTCTCTCTATTCTCCATATGGTGTCTTGGATAATGTTGTGTAAATTTTAACCGATTCAAGACAGAATCTAGATAATCTCTTTTTGACTGTTACAAAATAAAATAACTTTTTTGTTAATGTCAAAGTTTGCTTCCATATTTAAATTTATCATGGATGGAATTAGAAATACAAATTTCTATTATTATATACCAATTTCCTTGTGATCATTTCTGTGATATCACAAATGTCTTGATTCATTTTCTTAATCACTTTCTCTTCCCTTTTGATTTTTGATATTGATTCTGGATCTGTTGGACAAAGCTTGACAAAGCCGAATGGATGAACAAATTTGGAAACATGCCCTGAATTGTCATCAATAGTCTTTGTTTTTTTGTTCTCCATGATGTTCAAGTTTCCTAATTTTGACATAAAAAAATCATAAGTAATAAGTAAAATGATCGATAACATTAAACAGTGTACAAATAAGTTTTTTTATATGGAGAATGTTTGACAGTACCCCAAAGGCATTGGTTAAACCGTATAAAAAAGTAAGTAAAAGATCAAACAAGACCATTTTTTATATATGTCTGTCCTAAATATAAGAGTCTAAGTAAGAGATCAAATCAACTTATATCATTGAAAAACAACATTACTCAAAGAAAAGATGCTTACCGTTGGTGCTTGAAAATTTACTTGTTAGGATATGCAATGGATTACTGACTTTGACGACTATTTAAGGGGCCAATTAGTAATTAGATATTATGTGGTTAAACTCTTGCACCCCACGCCAAGAAAGTCAACATCTGAAATTTATTTTATTTCTTATACCTTTTCAAATAATTTATAGGACACACAAACAGGTATAGGAATTTAAAATCTTGAACAACCTAACTTTTGACTTTATGAATTTTGCAACCTAGCTATAGATAGTTGATTTTAGTTTAGATGATGCTATGCACATAGAGTTATTTAAAATGTAGATAGTTGGATTTAAATACGAGTAATGATATTTGAACAACTATTTGGTGAAAAGTTTTGTGACAACCTTATTTTTCTCTCCTTTTATTTGTTAAAAACAATAGAGAGAGATGGAAGAAACAGGAAAAACATGTAAGTATGACATATAATGTTGTCCAAAAATTATCATAAAATAGTTATACAAACACGTTTCTCTTTAAATAAAGAGCAGTACAATTCAGGATAATAATGCTTCTATTTCCCATCAAAGGACATTTTTAGGCAACGCGGAATGAAATAATATATAAAGGAATTACGTTTGACATGAATAATGGATCAATCCTTCTATATACGATGCAGTTAACAAATGATCCTATGATAGAAGACTTACCAAGGACAACTTGACCATAAGTGATTTTATGCTAAATTTCAAGATACACTACCTATGATAGTTTAGTCATTAAGATTATTTTATCGATATTTTGGTCACATTGCAGCAGGGATGTTACCTATTTAAACCCATAATCCCTGTTGTTTGTCACTTTACAAATGGTATGCCAACATGTTAAAAATATTAAGTATGTTTTAGAGATGGCAAAATGGACCGTGTCATCATTGGAAAACGTTGAAAATACCGATGATATTTTGTCAAAATTTTAGTAAATACTCCTTCTATCTCATAATAATTGAGTTATTTGTAAAAAAATATTGTCCCAAGAATATTGACACATTTCACTTTTCAATACAACATTGATTACTTTTTTCAATTATAACTCTAATTAATACTACTTTCACCCATTCCCAATTCAATATATTCTATTTTATATTTATGATAAAGAAGAATGCATCAATACTTGACAAAAACACTCAAAACCGAGTTAAGATCCTCTCCATTTATTATTCTCTCAATTTCATCCATTTGGAGATATATAGACACACAAAAATTTCGAAAAACTAAAAAGTAATTAATGATGGTGGGACCCACTATCTATTTTATGTGTCTACCTCTCTCCAAATTGCATCCTCCATTTATTATACCAAATGGAAAGGATCTTTACCCCTCAAAATCATTTTTCTCTTTCTTTCATTTATACACTTTTCTTAATATTTATACACTTTTCTTAATCTGTGTGAAATGGTCAACTAACTCAGTTAAACTGGGACGGAGGGGGTATTATTTTGAAGTGAAAAATAAAAGGGAAGTATGAGAAAGGGTCCCACCTTTTGGTGTAATGTACGCAGACAAAAGTAGTTTTCAGAACTTGAATTTGTAACCTTTCAAAATAACTTTCACCTTTAGAAGTGAAAGCTATTTTAAAAATTGTTTTTGCTATTTGTCAAGTTTAGTCGTTAGGCTTGTCAAACTAGATCAATTAGTTTGTGTGTTGGTCACAAGTAGAATTTTTGGATCGTCACAAAGTTGGGCAACGAGATCAAAGAGGGGGTGGGGGTCAAAATCAAAATCGCACAACTGTAAAACTAGGAGGGCGAAACGTGTAACTACAACTAAAATTATATGACCTTCTCCTCTCTATTCTATGCGCCACATATCGAAGAAAATAAGAAAATAGATTGAGACTTATACATGAAAAGAAGAGGAAAATATATTATTATTTTTTTTTACTTTGATGAGTCCAACTCTTTTCTTATAGCTGGTTAGGTTGGATAGGCCAACTAGTAATGACGAGTCAAACTCTTTTTGCCATCTACTTGGTTTCATTGAAATCGTAAAAACCATCAAATTAATCCGTATCATTTTAGAATATGTCTTTAAATTGTAGTCCACGTTAAACTGCAATTATATTTTTGGTTTTGTGAAGCTACCTAAAATGCTTAGGGTAATTGGGAAACAACACCTTCAAGAAGACAGAAGTAATTCCGAGGATTGAAGAGGTAAAAGTGAAATATTTTGAGACTATGTAGTTGAGGCAAGGGCAACTTGCGAGATGTTTGATGGTTAAATTGACATCGTCGTCGCCATCATCATCATTGATTCAAAGACAAGGTAGAGAATTGTTGTGTTATGCCTTGAAATCTCTTTACTAGTGCACCAAACACACATGCTTTGAAGTTTCAGGATGTTTTGACTTTATGGGCTTCGCAAGATTCTGGTGCGCTAGGCGCAGAAGCAAGTACAATACGAATTGTACTGGCTGGTGAGTCATGCGCTAGGCACACTAGATAGTCATAGGGTCCATTTTTCAGCTTTTGGAGTGTATAAAAGGCCAAGACTTTTTTTTTGGGTAATCTTATCAAACCAAAAGATAAAACATTTATGAAACTTATAGATTAAGAGTTGAGGGTCTTAAGGCTGAGATTCATGGATCGAGAAACATTGTAAACACCTTTAGGAAGTAAAAATTTTGGAGTCTTTCGTTCATGGGAAGAAATTGGAAAATTAGTAAAAATTAGGTACTTTTTGGAGAAATTGTTGAAAATAATTTCTTGTAACCTCTTTTGTATCTAATTGTTCGAAACTCATCGAAAGTTGTTCAAATATCTCTCTCCTAGACGTAGGTCATTGTTGGATCAAACTAGGTAACCAAATCTTGATTTGTTTCTTTTTCTACTCGCTTTATTTGTGTTCTTGCTTTGTTTGTGGATCTGATTTGCTGAGTTACTAGTCCCGTTGTTGTTGCTTGAGACTACTATGGATTTGGTTGCTACCTACTCTTTATCCACAGATCTAAATCTATTGGTGTGATTTGTTTTCCAAATTCACAACATGTGTGTAATTCAATTGTGTTCTAGGGATTTGATTATGTTCAAGGTCATTTAACTATGTGTTTACACTTAATAATTATCATGTTAACCGAGTTTGGCAAATGGACAATTAAACAATCAGTTGAGGAGGCCCTCTACCGAGTGAAGGAGTGATGCTAGAGCATATGAGCAAAGGAGCCGATTCTTTCTCAAGACCGCTTACTCAGAACGTGGGTCGTTATAGACTCAAAGCTTAGTCAAAGACATAGTGGGACTAGACAATGACGCATTAGCGATGATTGCTGATCTCAACCCCCATAACCGCTCCGAGGAATGAGGGACATGGCACGGTCAGTAGTAGAGCTGCGTGAAAAAAGATAGTATCAAAAGATCATGCTAAGGAGAAGAGATTGAAGCCGAACGTGGGGCACCACGATCCCACTAATATGGGAGTTATCATGCACACTCGGAAAATTAACCGGACATGTCTTGCACAATGTAGGCCACGTGTTTTGGTTAATAGGCACTAGTTACACTATAAATAGTTTGTTCATACATTGTAATTAACACATTCAATCAATTAAAAATAAAGTAAGCCATATACAACATGGTTTCATGTATGCAAATTTTGTTAATGTATTGTTGCTTACTATTTCAACAGAATAACATATGTACACTTAACAATCTTCCAACTTTTTGCTCCCACCATTACAGATGCATAGTACTTCAAGATTTATCAGGTCTTCTCCGCCCATCTTCACTTAGTTGTCGTCTCTCTAATGATTGCAGAATCCTCTTCTCATAATCTTGTCGGAAAGCCTTATTATTGTTCCATTCTAACATAAACTCTTCAACCTGACACATAAAAGCAACAAACAAAACAAAACCCTTATCAAAACAGAAGCTTATTTCAATATTGAACAGAAGTTTTTTAAGTGAAATAAATACCATGTAGGGAACTAAACCAATTACCAACCTCTGAACTTGACATCTCATCAAGGACTGTTACATCTTTTTCTTCACTCAGTTGATGTACTTTATTTATAACTGAACAATACTTGTAATAGTTGAGAATCTGGAATTGAAAAAGTAACATATAAGAACAAGTTCTACATGCATGTTTGGTGGGCCACTGTGGACCGAACTTAAAATCGTCTAAAAATCCAACGATAACTAATCTCAGTCTCTTAAAGTAGAAATTCACGATCTCGTTGTTGTAACGTTAAGACAATGACCTGACCTGATTGGTGCAAGTTTTTCAAAGACAAAGAAAGAAAACATGTCCCTCAAAATTTAACTCATATTTTTTCCCATCATTTTATCAAACTGACACCAGTTAAATCGACGTCTCAATCGTGAAAACGAAGTGGATCATGGACTTCTACTTCTGAGTGCAGATGCAATTATATTAAATGCATAGATATTAGTTTTTAACATACGTTCTCATGATACAACTCTTTCAATTGTAAAATCCTTTGCTTTGCTTCATACTTTTTCTTATACTTCTGATTCAATTTTTCTCTCAATGAATATAATTTTCCGTTTATGGCTTCTACTCCAGGGCTAATTCTAGTCCCACATTCCATCCATTCTCTTTTGTTTTTCAAAGAGTCATAATCACAAAGAAGCTACCAAAAATAGAAAATATCTGTCAGACTCACTGATAAAACCGTTAAGACATGAATAAGCTGTTCTTGACGAGTCAAAAGCCAATTGTAAGTTACCTTGATTTGGTCTTTTATACTTTTCTTCAAGGAGTCATACTTGCAAGCTCTTTCCATATGTTGGAGTTGGAATTATTCAATTTCTATCACGAGCTTCTGACGATCATTCAAATAATTCCGTCTAATCATCTCCTCCAAGTTTTTAACTTTCCGAGTAAAGAATATACTACCCCCGTTACACAATAACTGTCGCATTTCACAATTTTACGCAGATTAGGAAAATGTAATCAATGAAAGAAATATAATGATGATTTTGTTATCAAATCATCAATATTAGTTATTGGTTTATTCTCATTGTCATAGATAGAATAGAAAATACGAGATTGTTTCATCTAGTATTAAGTGAGTAAGTTGAATTTATAAAATTACCGTTTCCTTAAGCACTTCTAGAGACTTGAATGAAACATCATCTTTCTGTTGAATCTTTATATCTCTCAGAATTTGTTTTTCTTCACCCAAACTTTTGCTCCCATGTATCTTCAAATAATTCAAAGACTATACGCAAATAATTTCAAAACCAGAACAGCAAAAATATATGAATTTTATCATAATAAAAATATTGTTAAATAGATTTACAGTTTTATCAAGTTTTCCACCAAACCATCCTCCACTCGCCACTTCGATATTCCAGATATTCAATTCATCAAGAGCCATATTAAAATCCCTTAGTATTTTCTCTTTAATCGCCACACTGTTTCTCCGTCCCCTTTGATGACAGTTTAAGTTAGACAACACAGAATCTCTTTTTAACTGTTGCAAAAAAAATTATAAGTATCATTTCATATTCAAATTTATTATCATGGATGAAAAAATTCGAAATATCAATTTCTATATAGTACTATATATTATATATATATATACCGTATTCTTTGCGATCTTGTCAGTGATTTCAGAAATGTCCTGATTTATTTTCATTACCATGTTCTCTTCCTTTCTGATTTTAGAGATTGAATCTGGTTCTCTTGGCCAAAGCTTAACAAAGTAGAATTGATGAACAGGTTTTGAAACATGACCTGAATTGTCTTCCTTATTCTCCATGATCTTATGGTTTCCTAATTTTGACATAGTTAAAAGCATAATTAATAAGAAAAATGAACCATAATAAACTTATATCATTGAATTCTATAGTCAATGAAAAACAAACATCACAACATAAAAGATACTTACCTATAGTATTAGACGCTTTACTATTCAGGACATGTAATGGATAGCTGATTTTATGTAGTTAAACTCTTGCACCCCACGCCAAGATAGTGAACATCTGATTTTTTTTGTTTTTTTGTTTGTTTTACCTTTTCAAATACTTTATTGGGCATACAAATAGTAATAGGAATTGAAAATTTCAAACAGCCTAACTTTTGACTTTATGAATACTGCAACCAACTAGCCAAAAATTTGTGAGGGGTCAAATAATTTTTAAAAAGTATATTTTTATTAATATTATTTTTACAATTTCCGATATTGACAAAGTTTTTTGTGTACTTACTATAGAGACAGAAAGTGCCAAAACATGAATGTCATTCGCTGGAATGTTATCCATGATAATTTATGTCGTTCTTTCGGACGAATAAGGAAACACTGATTCCTTATATTTTTTAGTCATCATTTAAATAAAGTAGTATATAGAGGATAAAGGAATTCGATAACACCTACACTTCAAATTAAAGATTTGTCTCATATATGAAACATGTCATTGTTCTATACTGACACATGTGATTACATTTAATTTATTTTCTCATATTAGTACCGATAGTGCCACTTTCATATACAATGTTCTGAAATTTCAACAGAACATTTACACTTAACATGCAACCTTCCATCTTTTCGCTTCCACCACTACAGATGCATAATACTGCATGATTTATCAGGTCTTCTTCGCCCATCTCCACTTAGTTCTCGTCTCTCTAATGATTGTAGAACCTTCTTCTCATAATCTTCTCTGAAAGCCTTATTATTATTCCATTTTAACATAAACTTCTCAACCTAAACACATCAAAGAAACCAACAAAAACAAACCCTTATGAAATAAGAACCTTATTCCAATATGAACAAAAGTTTTTTCCAAGTGAAATAAATAACATATAGGAAACTAAACTAACTACAAACCTCTGAACGTGACATCTTATCAAGGGCTGCTACATTTTTTTCTTTAGCCAACTGATGGATTTTATTTATTAGCGAACAATGCTGGTCATACCGGAGAATCTGAAATTTATAATGTAACACATAAGATTTGGCAAGTTCTACATGTTTGGGGCTCCCTAATTGACGTGTTATTGCATCATGAAGATGATAGTAAACAGATAAGTGAAAACAAGATTACTTAGGCAACAAGTTATCTAGTTAGTTAGTTTAATTTAGTAATCATGTGTGATTGCTTACACAATAAGCTAGCATAGAGTCTCATTTGTATATAAATAGCAATTGTACATTAATATTCAATCATTGAATTCACTATTTCATTCAATCATAATATACGAGTACTTAAAAAAATCACCGTCTCAAAACTCTAAGATAACTAACAATCTCTAATATCGGTCTATGACCTTTATCGTTGTAACATCTGAGACAATGACTTGATCGATGTCAATTTGTCAAAACAAATGACACTAGTAATAAGTGCAATTATATCAAATTCATAGATTATGGTTTTAAAAATCATACCTGCTCGTGATGCAATTTTTTCAATTTCAAAATTCTTTGATATGATTCATCCTTTTTCTTATGCTTCTCTGTCAATTTCTCTCTCAAAGAATATAATTCTCTGTTTATTGCTTCTAGTTCTTTCACATCATGTCTAATTTTTGTCCCACATTCCATCAATTCTCTTCTGTCTTTCAAAGATTCATCACATAGAATCTAGTACAAAATAGAAAACATCTGTCACACTTATTGTTAACACCTTTAAATGAAGTAAATAAGCTGATACAAAGTCAAAGCTAATTATAAGTTACCTTGATTTTGTCTTCTATACATTTCTTCAAGGATTCATAATTGGAAACATTTGCCTTCACAGAATCATTACCAGAAGCTCTTTCTATATGTTGGATTTTGAATAGTTCTATTTCTATCATGATCTTCTGCCAATCACTCAAGCAATAATTCCTTCTAATATGCTCCAAGTTTTCAATATTCCAACATAACTTTACACCCCTTTGCTTATAGGGTAGCTGTAACATTTAACTATTCAACTTAATGCAAAGTGTATTCTCATTATCATAATGCATATTGAAGAATAATAGTTTTAGAATGACACATATCAATTAAAGAAAATCTAACTGTGAAAAATATGAAACCAAGAGATGAGTTTATTAAATCTGAGGGTGATTTGAATGAAGCGACAACTTTCTGTTGAATCTTTACATCCCTCAGAATTTTTTTCTCCGCAGCCAAACTTTTGCTCCCATGTAGCTTCAAATAATTTGAAGACTACACAACTGATTTTAAAACCAAAACAACATAAAATATATTAATTTCATCATAGTAAGAATTCTATTAAATAGCTTTATTTTCTTACATTTTTATCAAGCTTTTCCACGAACCATTCTCCATTTGCTACTTTTTTCATGAACTTCAATTCATCAAGAATCGTATATAAGTCCCCTACTATCTTCTCGTTATTTGCCATGCGGCTTCTTCGTTCGCTTTGTGAATAGTTTAAGTATTTCATCACAGAATTTAGATACTCTCCTTTTGACTGTGCCATCAAAAATTAACTTTTTGTCAGTGTAAAAATGTCATTCCATATTCAAATTTATCATGCATGAAATTAAAAATACCAATATCTATATATTATATACCATTTTCTTTGTGATACTTTCTGTGATTTCACAAATGTCCTGATTCATTTTCTTGATCAAGTTCTCTTCCTTTTTTATTTTAGAGATTGAATTTGGATCTGTTGGGTAAAGCTTTACAAAGTAGAATTTATGAGCAATTCTTGAAACATGCTCTAAATCTCCATTAATAACCATTTTTCTTTCATCATATTTTGTAGGTGATGTAGTTTCCTTATTCTCCATGATGTTGAAGTTTCCTAATTTTGACATAATAAAAGTCATAATTAATAAGAAAAATAAACCATAAATCATTGAATCCTAGGCAGTGTAAAAAAAAACATCACTCAAATAAAATATGCTTACCTTTGGTGATTGAGAATTTACTTGTTAGGATATGCAATGGATTGCTATTTTCTGGATTATTTAAGAGGCTAATTAGTAATTAATTAATTATTATGTGGTTAAACTCTTGCACCCCACGCCAAGAAAGTCAACATCTGGAATTTATTTTATTTTTATACATTTTAAAATAATTTATAGGGCACACAAACAGCTATAGGAATTGAAAATCTTAAACAACCTAACTTTTGACTTTGTGAATTTTGCAATAAATTTCAATTAAATAGAAAATAGGAAATTATTTCTAACTAAAGTAACGTTAATGATCATTTTACAATTATTTTCTATGGGAGTTGAACTCCTTTAAGATTACAATGTCGAACTTTTACCGCTTTGGAATATGTAACACTAACAGATACTCAATATTGGCCTATTCTGAGATTTCAACAGAATAGCATTTACACTTAACAATCTTCAAACTTTTCTCTCCCACCATTACAAAAGCATAATATTCCATGATTTATCAGGTTTTCTTCGCCCATCTCTACTTAGTTGCCGTCTCTCTAATGATTGCAGAACCTTCTTTTCATAATCTTCTCGGAAAGTCTTATTATTGTTCCATTCTAACATAAACTTTCCAACCTTACAACCAAAAAAAAGAAACAAAGATAAGAGAAAAGGGATTATGCACTATCAGTGTGACGATCATCTAATAACATACCAATTGTGTCATTCTGTTATATTATTTCTTAACAAACATCTATATGATGAAATGTAGTAAGATAATAATTGTGTAAAACTTTTTTGCGATGTAATTTTCGGAGCAATCCGATCAAGTGGGGAACTAAACCAACTACCAACCTCTGAATTTGACAGCTCATCCAGGGTTGATACATGTTTTTCTTCAGCTAGCTGATGGACTTTATTTATAAGTGAACAATACTGGTAATAGTGGAGAATCTGAAATCGAAAATAATGATGCATCAAGAAAAGTTCACTTTACTTATTTTTGAAATGATCAAGTAACTTTGGTAATTCTAATTCTCTACCTATATAGTCTTCATTGTATAATTGAATTTCATAAATTAACATAGACTCATAGCTATGGACTATTTGTAATATAAAAAGGATAAGTTATGTGCTTTACAAAGAAATGAAAAATATTATATAGAAAGATATATTGAATGCACAAAGTATAGTTTTTAACATCTTACCTCCTCATGATGCAAGTGTTTCAATTTTAAAATCCTTTGATATGCTTCACCTTTTTTCTTATGATTCTCTGTCAATTTTGCTCTCAAAGAATATAATTCTCCATTTATAGCTTCTAATTCTTTCATGCCATGTCTTACTTTGGTCCCACATTCTTTCCATTCTCTTCTGTTTTCAAGAGATTCATCACACAGAAGCTAGCACAAAATAGAAAATATCAATCAGACTAATTAATGACTTCATCATCACATGAATAAGCTAATACTGAGTCAAAGCGAATAATAATCTATAACTAACCTTGATTTGGTCTTCTATAATTTTCTTCAAGAATTCATAGTTGGAAATATTTTCCTTCACAGAATCATTACCAGAAGCTCTTTCTATATATTGAATTTGAAATTGTTCAATTTCTCTCAGGAGCTTCTGCCAATTTTTCAAGTAAAAACTCCACCTAATCTGTTCCAAGTTTTCAACATTCCAACAAAAGCAATATAAGTAATACCAAACACAAAAACTCCAGTCTTCATAATGAAAGAAAGAAAAAAAACGAATCTATTAAATTACCGTTTTTTTTAGAACTTCTAGTGATTTGAATGAAGCAACATCTTTCTTTTGAATGTTTATATCCCTCAGTATTTGTTTTTCCTCAGCCAAATTTTTGCAACTATGTAGCATCAACGAATTCATAGACTGCACAAAAATAATTTGAAAACCAGAACAATATAAATATATGAGTTTCATCATTATAACATGCTATTAAATAGAAAATTGCTATACTTTTCTGACATTTTTATCAGGCTTTTCCCTTCTTCCCTTTGATGCTTTGTTCATGTAATTCAATTCATCAAGAGCCATATATAAATCCCTTAGTATTTTCTCTTTACTCGCCACGCGGTTTCTCTGTTCCTTTTGTAGATAGTATAATCTATTCAACACAGAATCTAGATACTTTCTTTGTGACTGTTACACAACAAAATAAATTCTTTGTCAATGTCTAAACTCTAAGACTCTTTCGAAATTCAAATTTATTGCTGAAATTATAAATATCAATCTCTAAAGTACTATATAATATATACCATTTTCTGTGTGATTTTTTCAGTGGTTTCACAAATGTCCTGGTTCATCTTCATTAGCAAGTTCTCTTCCTTTTTTATTTTAGTTATTGAATAAGGATCTGTTGGCCAAAGCTTTACAAAGTAGAATTGATGAAAAATTCTTGAAACATGCTCTGAATCTTCATCAATAGCCTTTGTTTTTTTATCAAACTTACCATTACTTTCCAGTGATGGATTTGGAGGTGATGTAGCTTCCTTATTCTCCATGAGGTTAAAGTTTCCTAATTATGACAAGAAAAGATACTTACCTGAGGTGATTGAGAATTTATTTGTCAGGATATGCAATGGATCACTGATTTTATATATGTGGTTAAACTCTTGCACCCCACGCCAAGAAATTCAACATCTGGAATTTATTTTATTTATCATACCTTTTGAAATAATTTATAGGGCACAAAAATATCTATAAGAATTGAAATTTTCAAACAGCTTAACGTTTGACTTTATGAATTTTTCAACCTATCTAGAGTTGATCTTAGTTTAGATGATGATGTGAAGATGTAGTCATTTTTAGCTAGTGGTATTACTTCAAAGACAAGTCAGAGTGAACAAATAAATAAAAGCAACAAAGCTTGACATGAACAATGATACAGTTAAAAAATGATCCTTGAGAAACCGGTTTTGGTAAAAGACTTGCCAAGGTCAACCCTAAGTGAATACATGTTCAAATTAAGAATCACTTCCTATGATAGTGTTAATATTGCATTGATGTTAGCTATTTGTACCGACTAGAACTTTTACCCGTGCGACAATGGAGAAACTAATATATTACAATATGATCCATTACATAGAAAATAAAACAATTCAACATATAAAAGTTTCTTGAGCGCAAAGCATACGACATGGCTCTCCAAATAAAAGTTTTACCTGAAATAGTAACAACAATTAGAATGAAAATGCACTACACTAAGCCAAAAATAATAAACAATGAAGGCATATATAGAAACAAAAAAAATTGGGACATTCATAATTATATACGTACTCTGTCAAAAATATTATACTATTCAGTTAGTCATTCAAATTAATAACAATTTTTTGAAGTGGCGCTAATTATATACTGTTTCTATATCAGTTGCAGAATTGATAGATACATCAGTAACAATTCAATAGTTGAATAAAAAGGATCGACGGAAAACGACATGTTCAATAATGAATATTTATGCTTACTCCAATTACATAAGTACAACTTATCGGATATAGTTATCTTGATTCGCATCAAAGTAATATAAGTGTAACATCTTAGTCATGGCGGTAAATTCTGTTGTAATATAAGTTACGGTAACGCCACAATTTAAAACATATAATTAATGTCTTACACCAAAACGCAATTTTAAACAGTACTGCATTTGCTAATTTTTCCCTGTAATTTATCAGATTTCAACTCTGATACCGTAAATCATTTTCATACCGCTTGTTATGGTAATATTGTTAATTCTCCAAACAAAGAACACATAATTATAGAAGAATAAAAGATATAGAAGCAGCACAATATAACTGTAACAAAAACAGAATAAAAATAGATGACAGAAAATTCCAAAACCATTAAACATGACAGCAACAAAAGAGCAAAAATAAATATCAATCCATAGTACATAATAGATCGCAAAAAAAAAAAGGAAAAAATATTCAAAACTACGGCGATAGGCTTGACAGATCAAGGTTACACAGCCAAGATTTAAAACAGTTCAAAACTACGGCGACAACAGCCTGCAACACGTATGACTCCACCAGCCTTGCGTAGCGATCAATTTGGTCCCCAAAATCATGTGCAAACATGCTTGGGTGAACAACCATGCCCTAGAAAACAAAGCTTGGATGTCGTTGCAAATTGTAACTATAAGTTTGGTGCAATATAATAGTATTAATAGACAGAAGTAGATTGGAGGAAACTGAATTTGAAAATAAATACAACATGTCTTGATTCAAAATACATAATTCAAACCGAGATTGGAAATTAAAGAACATAATAAACTTCAAGTTTACATAAAAATTAATAGATAGGTGTGGCAGTGAGAGGGTTTGGTCTGTGTAGTTCTATACAAACAGGTTAAGAGCTTCTTGTTGTGTTTCTAGGGTGTAGCGTGATGGCTTTTGGCCTGGGCTTGTTTTTTTCCAGTTTGCCTTCGACTGCGGCAATGGCTTGTAGTTCGGTTTTTCCGTCACCGTTCAGCTTGAGCAGTGTGGGCTGTGTTGAATAAAATTGGCAGTAAAAAAATAGATAAAAAGTCATAAGCAATTACATAAACCATCCTTCAAAGAAACATTTGATCAAATCTAGACATTCTTATCTAACAAAGTCAAACATCAGAACAAACAAAAAACAAATTGAACCTTCAACATAGACAAAACCTGAAGAACAAATGAGAAATACTAAACAGCTATCATAGTGTAAAAAAATGAAGATGCAATTAATTCATCAAAAAGGGTGAAAAAAACAGAGAACAAATCATCAAGTGGATGAATGATAGATGCCTAAAAAAATCAATTCAAAGCAAATACTATCTCATGGTTCAATTCAAGGTGAATTGACATAGCAATAACTTACTAGTTTGCACCCAACCCGCTACCATGTAAGGACATCCATGCCGTTTTTCTTGGGTGTACACTGCTCTTTTGATTATTGAATACATTCATTCATTGTTTTATGATGATATGAGTACTGCTATTAGTAAGGTGTTGCCTTCCACAACTTTGTACTGCTATTAGAAATTGAAGCATATTATGAATTTGATTAAATGTCCAATTATTATGTGATATCTATTATTTTCAATTTAGTGCTTGCTTTTTCTTTAAAAGTCTCTGTAAAATATAGTGTTTGCTTTACTTCAAGTTTTTGCTGCAGAAGTCTGAGAAAGAAAATATAATGTTATCATTTTTCAATTATTGTTTGCTTCAAAGTACAAGGCTTGGATTCCACAATTATTTTCCTACTTATATGCTGATTTAAAGAACAAATGCTAATTAATAAATTGGTAATGTAATGTGATTGAAACTATTTAGCTAATGTAGTGTATGTTTTACGGTTGCAGACTAGCCAACAAATCGATTTTAAATGATTACAGGGCCCTATTGATGCTTGCTTGATGCAGTAAAGAGAAGCATATGAGGGGCCTGTTGACTTTGAAAGAGAGTTTTGTGTTTGCACACAAAAAAAGACAATAGGCATCAGGACTTTGAAGGTAACATGTTTTCCTATCCTTTTTCATGTTTTTTATTTGGTGGATATAAAGGCTAATGTTGAATAGTTAGTCTAATTGATGCATTGAATGTTCTTTCTTTTTGAATAAGCTGATGAAAAATTTATTAAATTACAAAGTCAAATGAGATGCTCAGTTTGCTACAAATGTGCAGCAAAAGAATAGATATTCACTCAAAACTCATACTCGATAATGAGCTACATTAGTTACCAGTAAACCAAAATTTAAACAATGTCTTCTAGCTAAAAATTGAGCAAGCATTTTATGCAGAAAACTGAAAATGCAAAATTGGAGAATAAAATGAGATAAGATTGGGTTGTTGCAGCGGAATTTCATAGATAGGATTATATAAAGAAGTGATATCATTCACTAAATATGTGATTTTACCTTCACATTGATTGCCTTAGTACTGATTTATTTGAACCCCCATGCTAAGATTTGGTTTAGCATATTGAAAACTGGGGGCATAAACTTGAAGATTGGTACCTCATTTTGATTTGTATTTTTTCAGGAATAAAATTATGAAAGCTACGTTACATGATGTTGCAATAAATGTGCTTCATGAAATGTTTATACATTGAGGAAAAGCATATTTCGTAAATATAGAAAACGAACTTATTCGCTTATATTCTTGCCTTTAGTTCCCTGATGCAACAATGTCACAAATCTGATTATTGTCTATTTGCAGTTCTCACTGTTGGTTTTCTTAGCACAATAGAGAACAAAAAATGTGTCGAGGTGGTGTGGCCGGAGTTGAGGGAAAGAAGAAGGGTTCAACATTCACCATCATGGCCATTGTTCTCTGTTTATAAGTTTCTTTAAGAGAGGATTAAGGTTGGTAAAGCTGGTGCACTTGGTGATTCTTCTGGTATCGTTACCCTGTGACATATCCAAGATCTTGGTTGCCTTTGACAGTAACAATTCCATGATATATTTGAAATATTTGACAAAGTATAGTTAATGAAACACAATGTAAACAAAGATAGAAGTATCTTTGAGTTGAGGTAGTTAACATTGTCGAGAATGAGGGAGAGGAATAAGAGTCATTCTATGATCAACATGATGTAAAAATTTCAAAGTTTTATTTTGTAAAAATTTATTTGTATTCTTACCCTAAAACAAATCTTAAGGTCTTATTTTCACTCATATTTATAGTTCATTTCATAGTCCATCAGCCAGAAATCAGTGCTTCTAATACAATTATTATTACAAGTTGATTCTTCTTAATTTTTTTATATGTAGACGAGAACGCAAGTACCGCCGTGTTTGTTTTATGAGTGGAGTTGGTGCCCCGGGAGTGTCTTTTGAGGTAATGCTGCTGCTGTCCTATGGTGTTTCAGAGTGCTTCGGCTGTGGGGTGGTCCAAGTACTGTTTTTGGTGCTGCTGTCATGACAAAACAGCAGCTGTTGGTGTTGTTTTCTGTCTGTTGCGCACCATGTCTGCTATTGTTTTGATCTGGGCAGCTGCTGTCTGTGTTAGGAGCTTTCCTGGGGCAGTTTTGGGTTGGAAGAGGCATAGCTATGGGATTGAATTTTGGTGATTGTAATTAGATTTCAGAGTCATAGCTTCTTACCCATGGTTGAAAATCATAGCATGCAAACTGTCTCTGAGATAAATTGTGCAGATCAATTGTTGTGAGGTGTAAAATGAATATATCAAACTATCACGTGCAATGCAAAGCTGAAGGAAACATGCACTTGAGTTGTATATCAAACAGTTATAGGTGAGGTCTCGAAAAATATTATGCTTTACCAGATTTTGTTTCAAAATCTATTTCCCAAATCAAATTATTATTGCAGTGACTTAGGCCTATCATGTAAAGTAATTGTGGCAAAACTTGACTTTAGTTGAAGTTATTTTATTAAGATGTATGTATTTTTAGTTCCTTATTAGTTAGTTATAATCGTACTTTTATCTATCAAAGGCATTTGATGTACAAATTTCGAACTGAATGTTAATATATGTGGAAATCAATGGATATTGGAGTAGTTTTCTTATGATGGGGTTTGTTTTTATTTATTTTTTGCAAGTGGTAGATACACACCTCACGTCTACATATAGGTCACTATTGAATTACCGGTTGAGTTTCAAATAATGATTAAAAAAACAAAATGAAAAATATTTGAGTTTTAATATTGGATGCTTGAAAAATATTTGAGTTTCAATATTGGATCCTTTCAAGTTTTAAAAAAGGCAATTTCCTTTGGCGGTCTCATTTGCAATGACTATCAACAAAAGCCAAGGGCTGTCACTGAAACACGTTTGTCTATACCTCCAAACTCTTGTCTTCTCACACGGACAATTATATGTGGCTGTTTCTATAGTTACATCCAGAGAAGAGCTGAAGATACTGATAACTGATGAAGATGGTAAAGATACGGATGAGACGTCTAACGTAGTCTATGAAGAAGTATTTCGAAATGTTTGATATGAATTGATCTATTATATGTTGTTTTAAGAAACTCAAAAAAATCTTAGTGTCGTATGTAATATTGCACTAACAAAAATTTCAAAGAACTTATAGTTTTCAACAGTAAATTTAGTTATCATTCAATTATATATGAAATCGTTTAGCTTATAAGACCCGTGCGTCTCACGGGTCGGCGTTCTAGAATATAATTGGATTTTTGAATTAAGAGTTGTTTTTGCTCAATTTTCTTTTTTTAAGAAGCTAACTTAGTGTATCTAAATTGATAACAGAAAGAATTGAAATTGAGACTTTGAGAATGAGTACACTCTAAAGTCATAAACAAATATCTAAATTGTTTTGAAACAACCATTTAAACATTGCTTATTTAAATCCACTTATACATATTTTGTTTGATCTAACGTAGATAACACCTATAAATACCAAAGAAGTGTAGCGTAAATTTTAGATTTAAGTGGTGTCTAAGGTAGAGAACTCTCCGGTTCATCTGAAAAAAGTGAAGTTGTTTTTCTTTTGGTGGGTAAAGGCTAATTATGTAGTGTTCATTATAGCTTGGTTTAATAGTAGTTTTCGCCCTTTAACTTTTACGAAGTTGTGATTTTGAACCCATAAGAAAAAAAACTAAAAAATCCCCCCCTAAGTTTTGCAATTGTAGCAGTTTTGGCCTCCAAGGCAAAAAAAAAAAATTTGGCACCTCACTTAGGGTGCCACGTCATCGTAGACCGAGTCAAAATTGGCTTTGGGGGCCAAAACTGTCACATGTGCAAAACTTAGGGGGCAGTTTTGTAGTTTTTTTTTCTTAGGGGGCCAAAATCGCAACTTTGAAAAAGTTATGGGGCTAAAACTGCTATTAAGCCTTATAGCTTTCATAATTGTTGCCAAAACTCTTTCTTATATGCGGGTATTGGCTAATTTTTGCTCCTTTATGTTGAACATTTGATGTGAACTTCAGCTTTCTTCTCTGGTACACCTTGTGTCGGGAAGATAATTTGTTTTTAGTTATATATTTCATTTTGATTTCTTAAAAAAAAATGGTGTTTAAATGTTGCAAATTCTCTCTCCAAAAAAAATGTTGTAAATTCTAAAGTATATGTGTGATTTTTTTTCTTTTTTCAAGTGGCTAGAGCTCACACATTTTTAATGTGGAGTGTTCGGAGATCTAACTCCACTCCTGCATATAATATTCAATATCCCTATCAACTGAGTTAAGGTCACGAGGATAGTATATATGTGATTCTTACTAATGAAAAAGAGAGTGAAGACTCATTTTAATTTTTGAGAAAAATTGTTAAACCTAATTTGATTCTTGAAAAAATTAAAACAATTTTTAGTCCTATAAAAAAAAAAGTAATAACTTATTCTCAACCTAAATCACCGTCATAAAATGGAAAATCAAGTCCTTAATAATACCCCCTTCGTTTTGTTTTAAGTATCGTTTGAGTACAGATTTGACGTTTCTATTTAACTGTCATTTTGATGGTTTGAGGATAAAATTTGTCAATTATATCCTTTCTCACTTGCTTTTACTAACTTCTTTTCAATACAACTAATTAATGTTATCTATTCGAAAAAGTCAAGTTTTTTTTTCAACATAGTTTGTTTTTTGTTATCTTCAAATTTAAACAAAATTTGTTACATATAATAATGGTTCCATGAAGAGTTGAAATTCTATAAATAAGATGAGTAACTTTGCTAAAAATTTCAAGTGCAAAATAAATGAACAATTCTAATGAAAAAAATAAAAGATATGTATACGAAAAAAATTATGAATTTGTTGGAGAGGGGGAGTAACTAACAATTGTTTGTTATGCGAGAAACATACCACATTAACTCATTGAAAAGAGAAAATGTGTCCAAAAAATAAAATAAAAATTATAGATTCAAATGAAGGTATAATAAAAAGAGAAAATAAACTTCAAAAATCTACTTTTTACTATTAAAAAATGACAATTAGAAAGGAATTAAACATGAGACAACACTTAGATTCTTTACAATCAGTTAAAGAGAGACAATTTGGTTTTTTCGAAAGAAAAAGTTCCACTAAATAATTTCATCTTTTATACGATGTGAGACTCTTAAACACACTCTCTCATGCCCATGATGGAATATCTGGAGACTAGATATTAATGGTGGGTGACCCGATAGCGAAAACATAATAATAGACAGCACAACGGATCTTGGAGGAGATTCTGATACCATATTTCAAATCGTGGTTTGACATAACACAATCCGACAAAACTAACTTATAAGATGAGGATTGTCCCTATTTATAAACGCATTGTTAGGTCATCTCTTATTCGATGTGAAACTATTTAACACATATATATGTATAATATAACTACGAACTAAGTAACATGTATTTTATTATCAGTACTCTTTTGGTACTATATTTTTTAGGAGTGATACATACATTTTTTAAAACACTCACTCACTTATTGGATGAAATTCATATGTGTCTCACATTTTAAAATAGATTTGATATAAGATGGTCGGATCCACGTTTATTTCACCAAATAAGAGAATAAATGTTAGAGAAAAAAAAGTGTTTATAGCATTTTTTTTTATGTTAGTATAAATCTTTTTTGGAATTGTCAAAAGATTTTTTATATTTGTGGAATAATCACGGTCATTGAATGTCTTTTTTGAATGGCAAAGAAGAAAAATAACAAAAACGGATAGTTTATTGAAGAAGAAAATATTTAGGGACATTTTTAAGGACTGAGTTGTCTTTTTATATTATTGTTATAGGACTTAATTGTCTTTTTTTTATTTTTGGCTTTCACACCGGTTTCCGATCCACCAAAGGTGGACGACTAATCCGGCTCGTGCGTAGAGGCATGCGCACTGGCCAAGCGTTGTTCCCCCTGAAAATCGAACCCAGAATTCCGCAGATACGTCCTTGAAATGAGCTCCTTGCCACTGGTGCCCAAGCAAATTGGTTTGTCTTTTTATACACAATATAGTATATAAAATCTACATGATTGAGTTCATATAAATTCTAACGAATAAAAAAAAGAGTATTGACAACATTTGTACCAAAAAAAAAAAAAAAGTATTGAAAAAAAAAAA
>Ga0228710_1001711_pt1 | contig 33517 bp, 11 predicted proteins | sample MedpolnodulmetaG_FD_177995 | JGI IMG/M metagenome (GOLD analysis project Ga0228710, IMG submission 177995) | Root nodule microbial communities from Medicago polymorpha collected in Santa Monica, California, United States - pink nodules | ecosystem: Host-associated > Plants > Roots > Nodule... | reverse complement strand
ATATATTCATATTATGTTCAAAAAATGTCAAAAATACGTCAAAATTATATCTATTAAGGACGAAAAACAAAATAAAAAATTTTGTGAGGATGAAAACATTCAGTTTAATTTTATAGGGACTAAAATCGAAATTCGTTATATTTATAGGGACGAAAAACTTATTTAACCCTTTTTGAAATATACATTTTAGATTTTCACATTGTGCATACTTTAGCAATCATATTTATTATATGCAAACTATGCAATATTTTTATATCTATATTAAATTAATTTCATCATAAAATTGAATTTATAAGTCTCTTTGTCATATTTTAAAACATATAAAAATAATATAGTAAATTGATATTTATAATGTAAAATATTTTGTATATACTAAATATTCATTAATACATTTTTATTTTTAATAAATGTGTATGTTGAATTAGTCAAATATTTTTATTTAAATAGTAAATTAAAAAATATGGTAATATACAAGTCAAAAAAATGAGTTAACGGGGTCAAAGTCACACGATTGAAAAACTATGGCGGTCAAAAGTGAATATTTAGTTAGAAAATTGAACATTGATGTAACATTACATCGGTGTTACATTACATTGGTGTAATTTGATTTTGTTAAAAATATTGTTTTTTTAATGCTACAACACAGTTTATATTTCTCGTCCTTTTCCTTAACTTGAATTCAACCCTTCTCCCAACAACATATAAGACCAAAGTTGAGTTTTTCTAATTTTTAGTTTTATATGCTACCCGTTTACTAAATTAATTCATCATCCTTTTTTATTGGTGTGAACTTCTTTCTGCCAAAAAAGAAATATTGGTTTTAACCTCTAGAGATCGATTTTATGAAACATGGCGTGTTTTTTTTTATGAAAAAACATGGTCCATACAAAATAACTTGATATTTTTTAAAAAAAATTACTTGATATTTGTGCAAGTTTTATTTTACTACTGGATGCACTTGATAACGAGTACTTTTTTTGCATGAGTTTCCCTTGTGTTGATAAAAATTTAGCAAGTGATGATTAATTTCATAACCACAAGATTTCACTAGAAGATTAATTTTAAGGTGTCTCATAGATGCTTACCCTATTAGATTCACATTGAGAACTATGCTTGAAAAGAGTTTGTAGAAACACTCCTCAACTTAAAAGTTGATTTCATAAGAATGAGCTAGATATAATATATGAACATAATAATTATAAAATCATCTCATTCTCATTGCATTAACACATTATGTAAACTGTCTTACAGCATGTTTACATTTGCAGAGAATAAGAATGTCTTCAAGAAAAAGAGACATGTATCCCGCTCTCGCCCCATTGACCACACATTCAAGCTTCCTATTGCACTAACTTCTTCAAGTGAAGGTATTGTTTGTGTGATTTCAATTTTCTGTCCTCTTGTAATAGATTATAGTGAATGCAGGCTAACTGTAACAAGTGTTGAATTGCAACATACAGGTACCAGTTTCGCAAATACAGTCATGAATCTAGGTGAGCTGCATGTGATGCAAGCATCAACATTCAGCAAAGTTTGGGGCGCCTACGAAGGTGGACCGGACGATCAAGGTGCCTCAGTGTATGAACCAACAGGACTGACTTATGGATACTCCATGTTAGGCAGCTACAGCCAACCCAACAACAAACCTCTTTTTGGATATGTTCTTGTAGCAAAGGATATTTCAGGAAAGACTAATGGCACTTTAAAGCCACCTGTTGATTACACATTAGTATCAAACACCGCCTCTGTCATGGTTAATCAAGACTCCCCTTTGTATATTTGGCTACCGATAGCACCTGATGGCTACCATGCTGTAGGCCATGTTGTCACCACAACACAAGACAAACCTTCCCCCAACAAAGTCATGTGTGTCAGAGAAGACCTCACAGAGCAATGTGAGTCTTCTACATGGATTTGGGGATCAAACGGCTTAAATTTCTTCGATGTTAGACCAATTAATAGAGGAACTAAAGCTCCCGGTGTTCGTGTCGGTACCTTTGTTGCTCAAAATGATGGGAATACTAACCCTCCATCAATTTCATGTTTGAAGAATCTCAATTCTATTTCACAAATCATGCCTAATCAAACACAAATTGAGACAATACTCCACTCTTACTCTCCATTCCTATACTTACACCCTGATGAAGAATACTTACCTTCCTCTGTCAATTGGTTTTTCTCTAATGGAGCGTTACTATACAAGAAAGGTGAAGAGTCAAATCCTGTTCCAATAGCACAAAATGGTACTAACCTTCCTCAGGATCCTAACAATGATGGTGCCTATTGGCTTGACCTACCTGTTGATGATGCAAACAAAGAAAGGGTCAAGCAAGGTAATTTACAAAGTGCAGAATCTTATGTACATGTGAAACCAATGTTTGGAGGAACATTCACTGATATTGCCATGTGGGTTTTTTACCCTTTCAATGGACCTGGAAGAGCTAAAATAAAGTTTATAAATGTTAAATTGGGAAAAGTAGGTGAACATGTTGGTGATTGGGAGCATGTGACATTAAGGGTAAGTAACTTGGATGGTCAGTTATGGCATGTCTATTTCTCTCAACATAATGGAGGTTCATGGGTTGATGCATCTCAACTTGAGTTTCAAACTGATAATAGCAGTTTTGATTTTCCGACACAAAGACCTGTGGTTTATGCTTCTCGGCATGGTCATGCAGCATATCCACATGCTGGCCTTTATCTACTAGGGAAAAATGGAGTTGGTGCAAGAGATGATACTGATAAAGGTAGCAATGTTATGGATATGGGAAAATATGTATTGGTTTCTGCAGAGTATTTGGAATCTGAAGTTAAAGAGCCAGCATGGTTGAATTTTTTTGGGGAATGGGGTCCACATGTGGACTATAGTCTAGATGATGAATTGAAGAATGTTGAGAAGTTATTGCCTGGGAAGTTAAAAGATGTTTTTGAAAAAATTATTATGGGTTTACCAAAAGAGTTGCTGGGAGAGGAAGGACCAACAGGTCCAAAGGAAAAGGGTAATTGGAATGGTGATGAAGTTTGAATTTTGTAGACTTTTTTTGTTAGATTGATTCTTACAAAGTTCAAAATTCATTGAGAATAATGTTATTGGTGCAATTGTATAAGAGGTTACATAGTTTTTGTTTAATTAGAAAAAAATTAAACGAAATGAAAGTAGTAATTATTGCTCCAAATTTTAGAAGTACTTGACCTCAGTATTTCTTGGTCAACAATCAATCAGTATAACATCAAAGCACTACCAAAAAAAATCAGTATAACATCAAATCATGCAGTAAACTTCAATTCACATAGCAATGCTTAGCCTCTGGCCCTCTTACAACCAAATGGGGATCAAGCCCCTAACCTCCAATTTGAAGCTGTGTTTATCATATCTGTTGACTAATGGTTTTAATTTCACTTTTTAAACTTAGTTTAAAGTCCTTTGAATTTGACTTACACCACTGCATTATGCATCAAACAGAATTTCTCCATGCAGAAAATCTCATTCCTAGGCCCTATCATGCTCATGTCTTTGTGGGATTTCATAACTTGTAATAATTACTACAATTGTATTAAGGGCCAATTTCAAAATTTTATGTCCTTGTATCACAAGTCCAATATCACTTAAAAAAAATCAATTATGCAGATTGTATTACACCTTATGACAGAATTGAGGTCTAAATGCAAACTCAATAACTTATCCTCATTAAAATCTAGCAACTCAGGTGCAGACAATCCAAAATTTGCAAGTCTAGATGAATTCCTTCAAATTTAAGTCATATAAGCTTAGATATGCGTTTATAACTTAATGAAACTAAATTTAATAGAACAGCTATAAAAATGGCAGAACCACAAAAGGCTATACATTTTTCAAACGTCCTTCACACGCGTTAAGTGAGCTTCTAGCTGACGATATACTGCTCAAAATATGCAAATCATGTTAGATTCTGCCCAAATATTTTACCAAAGTTTATGTCTGTATGTAAACCTTGTTGAGACTATAGTTGACACAAAAACTGTGTTAGAAGTCAATCTTTTGCAGACTTCTCAATTGGCTCATATATAACCATGAAAATTTGAACTTTTGAGACTTTTCTTACTCTACATCTTTGGTCTATCAATGTCAAAACTTAAGAAACTAAATGCTTCTTTAAAAGGTTTTTCCTAATAGTATATTATACTAAAACTTATGCTCTCAGTCTGAACAAAACAGAATTTTTTTTCAGCTGACACATTCAAAATACACTAGCTAACTTGTTAACTAATCTATAAACTGGCCTTGCACCAAATGATACCAAAGTCCCATGAACGTGCTATAGAGTCTTAAATATCAGTGTACATTTTTAAAAACAAGTCGGTGCACTACATGCATGATAATTATGCAGAAAATGACAGCTACCCTAGCATAACCTTGCAAATGAAATCCCTAAATAACTATATTTTAACTATTAATTACTGTTTTCTAGTCTCAACTTTGTGCTATGATTTTGACTACCAATCCATGCTTTGAAACACACAGATCCAGTAGTAGTATAAAGATTGCCCAGAAAAATAATTATGCACATTTGCAGGATAAACAGACTATGCATATTTTCTTCTAATAACAAAACACATTGTTAAATACATTGGGTGACAAAATAATTATATTAATACCTAAAACTCTAAAAATATCCATGCTTAATTCAAAGAAAACAAATTTATCCCAAAGATTTACATAAAACTTACAACATAATCAATCTGTTTACCTTGAAGGCAGATGACGACTTCAGTTTTCCTCTCCATCTGGATCTCCAATGAAAACGTGTTTGACATGAGAAATTATGGGCCAGTATTCACCAAATCGAGGTTGACATTTTCGGCACAATTCAGGACAACCGTCTATCCCCAAATATTCAAGGGCAACGAGGTGATGCATTTCACCTGGAAGACTCAACAGTTGAGGACAGTCAACAATTTGAAGCCTCTTAAGACAAGTCATGATTGATAGACACTCGGGAAGTGACTTAAGGTTTCGAAATTTTTTAATTACCAACGAAAGTAATGTGTTTGAAGCACCTAAAATCCAATGAGGCAACGTCAAAAGACTTGGAAAATCCCCAAGATACAGATGTTTCATCAAGCTCAGGTTTGTGATTGGGCATTCATTACACAACCATGGATTTAACATCTCACAGTCCGAAATTAACAAAGTTTGTAATTTAGGAAAAATATAGAGAGGTAAGACCTCTAAGCTCCCACATGATTGAATAAACAATGTTTCAAGGGAAGTGAGCTGTTGTGCAGTGTTGAAGAAAAACTTCAAATTGTCACAATAATGAAAACCCAAAGTTTGAAGATGGTTCAGGCTTGCAAATTCATCATGTGACAAAACAGATTGCTTTGTTGTTATAAACAATTGTCGAAGGTTGATTAGCTTCCCTAGTCCTTTAGGCAATGCTTCAAGCTCCATGCATCCTCTGACGGACAACACTTGCAAATTTTGGAGTTCACATATAGAATGAGGAAGTCTTTTGATTTTGTTGTTGCGAGAAAGAATGAGAACTCGAAGAAGGTCCAATTTAGAAATCGAATTAGGCAGCTCCTCAAATGAAGAATCACTTAAATCTAAATAGCGCAAGTATTTGTATCTTGATATCCATGAATCCAAGAGAGTTTCGCTATCAACACCCACTCCTTGGATGGGACACAAAATAGTTCTCACACTTTTCAACTTGGAAAACAAAGCATGACCAAGTGAGTCATTTTCAACAATTGATAAATGTCTTGCTTGCTCAGGTATATTTTGAGTATAGGAGTTTACCACCACAAATGCGTCTTTTGCTACATACATTGCAAGATCGTGCACCAAATCATGTACTTTGAAAACACATGTCTGGCCAAAGTCTTCAAAATCCTGAAGAAATGATCTTGAATGTAACTCATCTATATAATCTCTTGCAATGTTCTCTAGCTTTTGACTTCCATTTGGTGATTGAACTAATCCAAATGCATTCCACAGATTACAAATTTCACAAAGAGTAAAGAGATAGTCTTTGGGAAAAAGGGAAAAATAAGCAAAACAATGTCTCAAATAGGATGGCATTTGATCATAGCTTAACTTAAGCACAGGTAAAATATCATCTTTGTTTTGCCTTAAATTCCATATTTGGGAGTCCCTGACGAACTCCCACTTATCTAAATCAAATTTTGAGAAGAGTGAACTTCCTAACGTTTTCACCGCTAATGGAATCCCTCGGCATTTTTTCGCTATATCTTTTCCAATCTCCGATAGATGTGGATACTTTACTTCTTCTCCTTCCTTAAATGCCCATTTGACAAAGAGAGACAAACAATTATCCAAAGAAAGACCTTTTAAAGTATACATGGGAACCGTTCCCATCATTGAAGCAATCAAGTTACTACGTGTTGTCACTAAGATTTTGCTTTCTACTGCACCAATTTTTATCAGATCTTTCAACTCAATCCATTTTGAACGGTTATCATCCCATATATCATCTAAGACGAGTAAAAACTTTTTACCTGAAAGCTTATGTCTAAGACGACTCACTAATTGCTCAATATCAAAGTGGTCAATGTTTTCTTGGTGAGCAAGAGCCAAAACTGGTCTTTGAGTTGAAGCTGAAGTTGAGTTAATCATTTTAATAATTATCTGCCTAATGTCAAAATCATTTGACACACACACCCACATTTTCAATTGAAAAACTTCATCCATCCTATTATCATTGAACACCAACTTAGCAAGTGTGGTCTTCCCTAAGCCTCCAATTCCCACTATAGGAATAACACAGAGACTTTTATTGCCCTCCTCACCTCGTTGAGGACAACAGGGTTGCATCAAGAGCTTGATAATTTCTTCCTTTTCATTATCCCTTCCAATAACATCTAAAGCATCAACATGAGAATAAGTCATTTCTCTCTTTTCTACAACAAAATCCATTCTCTCAAGACCAAACTTATTCCCATCAGCTACTACCTTATCCAATCTATCTCTAACATCTTTAATTCGATGAGCAATCCTAAGACGAAATAAAGGCGAAGAAATAAAGTGCCCTACCTTCATCCTTTTGCTGCCAGAAGCTTGAACAAGTTGGTTTCGCGAGTTTTGACACTCAACATCGTCAAACAGATCTTCAGCGTTGCAGCAGATGTTTTGAATTTGCTTTAACCATTCATGCAGCCCATGGTTTCGCTCTTTCTTATCTTCAGCATCCAATAACACACATTTGACAATTGACAAAGTGTCTTTGATCCCTTGTATATCTTCATACACGCCGCAGGCTTTCGAAGCTTCTTCATGAGCATAAGAAGCAAGCTTTTCCAGGAGTGAATCAGCAATATCAAAGAGAAACGAGTCTGCCATGTTAACAAGGAAAAGTAGAGAGATTGAATTAGGTTGTATGATTACTTTGGGTTGTGGACTTGTGATTCTGTTTATGTCCACAATTATTTGTTCATATAGCAAAGTCAACCAACAAACATGGCCAATCTACCTAGTTAATATATTCATAGGAAACAAAGCATACCAAACATGTAAAGACTCGATCAACGCTCATATCTACTACTTTTTCCACTGTAAATTTTTTAATTGTCTTGAACATTTTTTAAATTGATATTATTTGATAATATATTTTTTGTTGAAAAAGCATTCATAATTGATATTGTGTAATATATTTTACAATACATATTGTAAAATCTGCACATAATTTCTAGGAAGCATTTCAATTAAAATAAATGAGTATACAACAAGTAAAAGTTGGAATAAATCAGATATAGCACATCATTAATTGAATCTAAGTAGACCATAATGTGTATATATAATATTGTGGTTGATGTGTGATTTTTTATCGAGAAACATTTATTATTTTTTATTTCACAGTTTAACATTTGGATCAACTAAAAACACAAAGGAAGATTGTAAAACAGCTGAAAACATGTCTGCTTCTCACCACCTATCACCTATGCCATCTTTAAAATATCACACAGTGCAACCTTCAACTGCCGTTACCGCCACAGAATGTGAACGGTGCGGAACGGAATAAAAACTCTCTTGGCCAGGTTCCATCATTACATTTTCTTATCTCCATAGATATGACTCATCGTATTGTTACACTCCAAACTTCATTTTTCTAACAATTTAGTGGTGGGTGAGTTTTTGGAGGTACTTTGTTGGGGCATTTTATCGAACACGAGGTGGGTGTGTGTTGTTTTTATACTTGATTTTGGGTTATGCCACTTCAAAATTTTAAATTTGTCCTTATGTTTGGTTGTTTGGAAGTTATCTATATGGTTGCTACTTTTATACTTCATTTGAGGGTGTTTGGTGTAAAATGAATTTGCTTTAATGCTTATGAAAATTTTGTTCAATTTGGATGTTATTTGATTTGCAGAATTATATTTTCAGGTGAGGAATCAACCAGTTCTTTCATAATTTTTTAGGCTCAATTTAGTCTCCAACAAAAAGAAAATATGCAAATTAGTCATTGGCATTTTTACTCATTTTAACAAAGAGACTAATTTGTCTAATATGAAAAAGTCGAAGACTAATTTAGGAATTATTTTTTGCTAAAAACTAAATTGAACCACGAGAAAATTGTGAAGGATTAAATTGAGTTTTTACTCTCCATGTTGAACTCTAATGGAACTAAAGATTTATCGTTGTGGTGGCAAAAAAAATAGTATATAAGTTATTGTAAAATTACACTCATTGTCCCTTAACATAATATCACATAACAATATAATATCACATAACGATTCTGTCCTTTTTTTATATCATTTATGTCATTTTCGTCTATTTGCATATAAATTTTCAAGCATCAAATCTATAATTCATGAAACATGAGTGAATGGTCATAGATTTGAACACTAAGAATTGATATTGAAATAAATTTAAATATTGAAAATTCATATGCAAATTGATTAAAATGACGTAAATAAGGTGAAAAAAAAATGAATGATGAAATCGTTACCTGATATCAAATTAAGAGATGACGAAAGTAATTTTACATAAGTTATTCATTGAAGAAAAAAAATATTTTAAGATTTTACAATATACACAGTTTTATAAATTTATAAAAAAAAATACAAAAAAAAAGAGCCCAAAATAGTCTAAATAATATATTTTGTATCACTGTGTATGCTTAGTGTTTTTTGACCGGAAGGTCTGTGCTTGCTGTTAAAGAAGTGATAAAAAATGAAAATAGTAAATGATTGTGATAATTAGTCTATTGTAATTTTATAAAGGCAAAATGAAATTTATTAATGATTTTTAAAGTTATGTTTTCCCATACACATGGATCTGCCCTTGGTGTTGAGGAATGTGGTGCTGGAAATTGGGCCAGGAACCGGGTTACTTGACCAACACTCTTATTAACTCTGGTGCATTTGTTCTGGTTGAAAGATAGTAGAGAGCTGAGGTGAGGAAACAAAGGCTGGTTCAAGGATATAATGTGCAGGAATTTCTATATATATTCATATGCAGAAAGGTCATTTAATTTGAGTTACATTCGTACTAGGCAACTTTATGTAAATATCTATAACAGATACTGTAATCATTTAAAGTCAACGTACTTGTTTGACTTTATTTATAACTGATCAATTTCATGTTTGAGTTATTCAGGGACCTTTCTATGGTATTTCATTCTGAAAAGAAGATTCTTCATGGAAAATCATCTCTAAATAAAAGAAAAAGATGAAATATATTTTCCTTATCTTTTTGCCAATTAAAGAAAAGGATGAAATATGCAATGTTGTGCAGTAAATGAATAATTACAAGCTCTCTTTTCACCTAATAAACCTCATCATTGATTCAAAAATATGCTTTCCTTTCTCAATCTATTAGTTTTTTGTAATTTGATACAATTTGGTTAACGCCATCTATAGCATCTAGGATAATCATGAAATTTCTAAAGGAAAAGAAGATTCTTCTTGGAAGTATCTCTCCAAGACCAAGCAAGGAAGGTGCTTGATTATCTATTTATAAAGTAGGGGATAATTATAGGACACCACTTTTTCATATTTCAAGGATTATTCTTCTTCTTCTTCTTCTGTTATATTATTACTATTGTCATTATAACAACCTATGTTTGCAGCAAAGTTACAAGAAAAGAATATGCTTCTTGCAAAGTGCACCTCTTTTAAATTTACGTAACAATAGTCATTAGTCATATATATATTGAATAACATTCAGCCTTCCTATACAACAACACTTGGCAATGTCGAGTTCTCTTAGCAATTCCAAGAAAAAGAAAAGTCCACTCATTGAAACCTCATTTAAGCTTCCTGCTGATATACCAGTTTTGCCACCAGGTATGAATCACATGATTTGTATGTATTTAGTACCAACACTTCAGATTGAATGTGTATTTTGTGTTTGACACCAACACATGTGGTTATATTTAATTATTCTATTTTCTTAAACTATTACAGGTCTCGATGTGTCAGTGTCATGTCCGATGTTGGTGTCAATGATTCCTAGATTTATACACCTATTTGCTTTATTCGATATATATACACCTACTTATACATCTATTTCCTAGAAAAGCAATGTAGTTAGCATTTTTTTTTTTAATTTTGTGATGATTTTTACTGGCTTATCATTTTATTTGAAGGTGATGGATTTGCAAGTGGCATCATTGACCTTGGTGATGGTTTATTAGTGTCACAAATTTCAACATTCAACAAAGTTTGGACAACCAATGAAGGTGGACCAGATGATCTTGGGGTTACAATTTTTGAACCAACAGGTTTATCTGAAGGTTTCTTTGTTTTAGGATACTACTGCCAACCTAACAACAAACCTCTTCATGGTTGGGTTCTTGTAGGTAAAGATAACTCTTCAACAACAAACAAAGCTTTAAAAGAACCACTTGATTACAAATTGGTATGTAACATAAAGTCTCTACAAAACAGACAAGATATACAAGGTTATATTTGGTTACCAATAGCACCTGATGGCTACAAAGTTGTTGGCCATGTTGTCACTACTTCCCAAGAGAAGCCTTCATTAGACAAAATTATGTGTGTTAGATCAGACCTCACTGATGAATGTGTCAAATACAAGTCAATGAAGCTTTGGAGAACAGAAAACAAGAGGTTCAATGTTTATGATGTTAGACCTATCAAGAGAGGTGTTGAAGCTAAAGGTGTTTATGTAGGAACCTTCCTTGCTCAATGTGGAAGGAAAAATTCTAAAACTTTGCCTATTGTTTGTTTGAAAAATACCAATGCTAATATATTTTCTTCCATGCCTAATTTACACCAAATTGAGACATTAATCAAGGCTTACTCTCCATACATGTACTTGCATCCTATGGATAAGTACCTTCCTTCTTCTGTGGAATGGTTTTTCATAAATGGGGCAATACTCTATGAAAAAAGAGAGGGTGTCATTAATGCGAGTCCAATTGAACCAACGGGATCGAACCTACCTCAAGGATGTTCATCCATAGGCAAGTCTAGCTATTGGTTGGACCTGCCTATGGATGACGCTGAGAAAGAAAGAGTCAAAAAAGGAGATTTGCAAAGTTCCAAAGCATATGTTCATGTAAAACCAATGCTTGGAGGAACTTTCACTGATTTAGTCATGTGGGTTTTCTATCCATTTAATGGGGGTGCAAGAGCAAAAGTGGCATTCATGAACATTCCATTGAGGAGTAAAGGTGAACATGTGGGAGACTGGGAGCATGTGACATTAAGGGTAGGCAACTTTAGTGGAGAATTATGGAAGGTTTATTTGTCACAACATAGCAAGGGTCAATGGGTTGATGCATGTGACCTTGAGTTTAAAAATGGTAATAGGCCTGTGGTTTATTCTTCATTGCATGGTCATGCCTTGTTTCCTAGGCCAGGGTGTGTTATGCAAGGTGTTAGAGGGTTTGGTATAAGGAATGATGCATGTAAGAGTGATTTGGTGATGGATATGGTTAAAGGGTATGAAATAGTTGCTGCTGAATATTTAGGGTCGGAAATTAGAGAGCCGTCTTGGCTTAACTATGAGATGAATTGGGGTCCAAAGGAAGGGCCTAAAGGTCCAAAACAAAAGGATTTTTGGAAAGGAGATGAACGGTGAGTCACTCTTCTGAGGTTTTTTAACTGGTGAATGACCTTCTATTCAATATTCAAGTCTTCATTGGTTGTGTATTTTTTTTCTTATGTTTCTGTATACCCTATTATTTATACTTATGGTAATTATTTTTTTTCTCTTTTTTCTTTTGGTAGAAATTTTAAATCTCAATTAGGCCTTGTAATAATTTTATAAGTTTTAAGGGTTGTAATAAAAGGTCCTACATTTAAACCTTAAAATAAAAGGTAGGTACATTTAAAATAACATTAATATTTAAGTAACATTTTGCAAAGGTAGGTACATTTAAACCCACATTGACTCGCTTGATTTACACTTAAATCTATTTAAGTAACATGAAAAACTAAAAAACGGGTTCATGATAGCTTCCAAAATTTGGGTTGCAAGCTCAAGTCATTTAGGAATTTGTCCCATCTTTATCACTATGTGTGTTCTCCTGTCGTGTTACCTCTCAATGGACAACGGATATCAATGGGAATTTGGGTTATCACATATGGATCCCAGATCCTAACATTGTATTTCTCCTCCCGTGGACTCAAGCTATTCCTTAATGAGAGGATTTTCGTCAACAAAGAATTAGAACTTGTACACTTTCACACTTATATCATAGATCCTAACACTTTCTTTATCAAGAGTTAGTATAATTCATCATAGTCCACGTTTAGGACAAAAATGGTTCACGTTTGAGATTTCGTAGACATTTATCACAATTCATAAGTACTCCCTCCGATCCTAAATATAAGAGAAGAATCTTTTTTAGGTTCATTGAATAATCAATGTATTTAGACTACGATGTAAACTAAATACATCATTTATTCAATGAACCTAACAAAAGAATCTTCTCTTATATTTAAGACCAGAGGAGTATAAAATTCTGATACTTATAAATTCATAATCATTATACATAATGAATAGATATATAGTCACAATTTATTATATCGACAAATACATAGCAGTGTTTTAGTAATGCATAACACATGGGGTTATAGCATAATATCTCACCGTGATTACGTTTTAGTTGCTAACAATTAATGAACAACTACCAACACTTAAGCATTTTCCATATGTAAGGATACACTTTTGCATGCGAATGAGTTAGAAGAGATGGTTTGATCATGCAAACATACATTCCTAATTATGTTATCCCCATTTCAGTCTAAACACAACATTGACCGTCTTGTAACCCATTATAGGCCAAATTGTCAAGGTTGTATCTAATATGGACCATTCAAAAATGGGCAAATGGGGAACATTCTTGATTTTCAAGGGTGCTTTTTGTACGAGTGCTTATGGGACCAGGGACCAGGGCGACCCCACATACACTTGTATTTGAACCTTGGCCCCCCTACTTTTGGAAAAAAATGAAAATAATATTACTTATATACACTATGGAACAAAAAGAAAGAATGGTAGCTAAGTCTTACTAAGTCATTAAGGTTCACACTATAAATTATAACCTATTCCTAGGCTAGATGTCGTATCTAGGTTCGAATCTCGAGTTCTCTTCTAACGTTTGAGTTTTTAAGTGAGTATTTTCACGATGTCCATCTACCAAAAAAAGTTAATAATACTTTATTTTACTAAATCAACAAATTGTAGAACAATAACCGCAATTCGAATACAAAAATGATGAAAATTTCTCAATTCCTAAGAGAAGCGACAACCACACTATCACATAGGAAACAAGGAGCTTTGATTACCTTTGTAATTCGTTGCTTTTCATTGACATTAAAAATTAGAAAATCGTTAAATGTATCCAAAATATGAAAAATTGTAAAGAACAATTATATGTACCTAAAATTTATGGGTTCATCCATGTCTGAGAGGTTGTATGAATCGCTATGGGCAACAATTATTCTGACTGTCATTATGTTCCTGCTATTTGTGTTCGGCAGGTGGGGCTTGAGGGTTTTCGAGTTATTTTTATGGTGTGACATGGGGTGTCTTGTGGCAGATGCAGTCCTGTTAATGAGCTAATGTTGTCATTTTGATTAGGGTGTTCAAAACCGAACCAACCGAATAGAAAAACCGCAAATCAAACCAACTCAAAGCGAAACAGTAAAAAACTGCATTTAATTTGTATGTATTTGGAACTTTTTTTTACTCAACCGCATTGTTTAGTTAGGTTTGCGGTTTTTTATTTTACCAACCGAACTAAAATGGTACTACGTCAAACTGCAACGTAAGAGAAATATTAATTAAACTTATGTCATCAAAAGCAATAATGATAGAAACTCAACGAGAACTTTTATAGAATGACATACTTTTTGTTCTCTTGTTAAGTTTCTTATTTGCTTTTTATTTTAAAAATGTATTTATGTTCATTAGTTTGATGTTAAGTTGCAGTTTTGCAGATTTGTTTATGTTAGATATATCTTAAAGCCTTAGTTTTTTATATTTCTTATCGGTGTTACTTTTTTGTCTATGTTTTTAATTTGGTCTGTGTTGTTACAATATTATTGGAAGAAAATGAAATTGTAATGTTGTATGAAACTTGAAACATTTTTAAAAATAAGTTGTTTTTAACTTTTTAACTTGAATTTGATTTTGAAAACAAAAAATTGTATTGTGTCATAAAAACTGCAACAACTGAACCAATCTAAACCATATTGCTTCTGTTTGATTTGGTTTGATTTTTTATTTTTTTTTACGTTGATTAATTTAGTGTAGACTAAAATGACTTGAAAGTTGGTAAAACAAATTTCCATTTTGGCAAAAATACACGTCATTCGTTACTATTCGTAGGATAATGGTTGGCACTATTAATCATTTCCCTTATGTTTTAGCTGGGCTTTGTTTTTGGATTGTAATTTTGTGTTTTTGGTTGTGTCCTAGCTGTTTGTTTGGTCTGTATTAGGTGGTGTTTGGTGCGTCTCTTGATACAGGTGTTTTGAATTGTATCTTTTCTTTACGTGCTTTTTTTGCATGTCTTGTGCTACGTATTGCAGTATAATAAATTCTTGGTTTTTTCAAAAACAAACAAAATATTTCTTTGTCACCATTATGGCTAGTATTGTAGTGGTTTTCGACTTTGACAAAACCATTATCGAATGTGACAGCGATAACTGGGTTGTTGATGAATTGGGTTTCACTGATTTGTTCAATAAACTCTTTCCCACCATGCCGTTGAACAATCTCATGGTAAGCCTTTGATTTACTCGAACATTTGTGTTTTATGCTCTATTTTTTTCAAATGATATATCTTTTTGCCCCCTCTAATCTATTCGAATATAATATATTCTACATTGTGCTTATATGACATAAAAATTAACTAACCCTCTTTTGTTTTGTTGTTTTTGCTTTATAGGATAGGATGATGATGGAGCTTCATTCTAATGGAAAAACAATAGAAGACATTGTGCAAGTTTTGAAGAGGATTCCTATACACCCTAGAATTATCCCTGCTATTAAAGCAGCCAGTGCATTAGGGTATCTATAAACTCCATTTATTTTTGTTTTTGTTCTTTTCAGTTTTCTCTGCAAAAATTATTATAGTATCAAAAAGAAGTGTAAAATAAGTTTTTATCCTATAAACATACATTTGTTTGTTTATTCTCAAAAATATTGATCTTAGTTTTTTGGCAAAACATTGATCTTAGTTGTTAAATGCTGAAAACATGTCATTGTATACAATAGATACTAAAAATAATATATGATATGTTTATAGGGACCAAAAACTCATATTAAAATAAATTTTGTCTTATAAATATATTGTCTTTTATTTTTAGTCGCCACCTAAAATGTTTGGGGACCATTGCTTTTTCAAAAAAATTTAGAGGGACAAAATTAAGAATGATCTATTTATATAAACAAAATCCAATCTTATTTAAACTTTACAAGAAAAACTAGAGGGGAATTATATGGTTGCATTTTGTAATTGTTTGCAGGTGTGATTTGAGGATTGTAAGTGATGCAAACACATTTTTCATTGAGACAATTCTAAAGCACTTTGGAATTAGGGAATGTTTCTCGGAGATTAACACTAATCCAGGTTATGGATGAAGAAGGAAGATTGAGAATTTTTCCTTTCCATGATCTCAACAAGCCTCCTCACAGATGTAATTTGTGCCCTCCAAACATGTGCAAGGTATATATCTAATGTATATCTATATACATATGTGTCATAATTGTTAAAAGTTTTTGTTATTTTTTAGAGTCTTTTAAAAATTATTTATAATTTTTTAGAGTCATGTATATAATGTTCTATGCCAAGTTCTTATTCTACATCAAATCATTACAGGGACTAATCATAAAGAGAATCCAAGACTCTATATCATGTGAGGAAAATAGAAGATTTATCTATCTTGGTGATGGTAGTGGAGATTATTGTCCAAGCTTGAGCCTTAGGCTTTGTTTGCGAGTTTGGAGGAGAAGGGAGGGGAAGGCTTGGAAAAAAAGGAATGAACAAGTGAAAGAAATAGAGGAAAATGGGAGATGAAGGCTTTGGGGGGTTAACTTTTCTTCATAATACAAAACCCTCTTCATTTGGAGGAACTAAAAAATTGTATTGGGGGAGGGTTTTGGAGAGTTAATTAGAATTATTCAAATTTAATCTATGTTGTTATAATATTCTTAAAATTAAAAATAAAGTAATCATATGCATTAATTTATCATTCTCTAAAAAACTACTCTTTTAAATTTTTTTGAAAGATTTCTCTATTTCTCCACATATTTTGCACCTGTCAAAACCTTTCCTTTCCTTCCCCTTCAAACTCCCAAACAAAGCCTTAGAGAAAAAGAGTTTGTGATGCCAAGGAAGAACTTCCCTATATGGGACTTGATATGCAAAGATCCTTCACTTGTTAAAGCTAAAATTTATGAATGGAGTGATGGGGAAGAGCAAGAAAGGGTTTTGCATCAATTAATCAACAAAATTTCAATGGAAGAAAGTGCTCAATTCATTTCAACTGAATTCAACATGCATACTCTTGTTATAATTAAATTATAAGCTAGCTTCACACATTTATAAATACCTCAAATTATTTATTTATTTATTTTTTCTTTCCTATAATTTGGAATTGGTCTGAGACAAATTTTACTTTACATTTAAATACAAATTTTAGTTGCTCTCAAAGTTCTGGAGATTAATTGATTCATTTATATACGTGTGTTGTGACTTGTGAGGCAATGGAAGATTGCTTTTATTAAAGTAGTATGAATGACAAATTTTTTTTAATTTGACATTTTGATGTAAGAAAATTGTTTACAAATATCAGTAAGTACAGTGGGTAGAGCCTTGATTAGTATTAGAGTTGAAGTTTAGCATAGAATTTTGATTCTTGGACTAACAACTAGGGGAATTAAAGCCATTATTTAAGTAACATACATTTTGAATACGCTCAAGCAATTGGTATAGCGGAAACTTTGTATTACGAAATATCCTTGACTCCTTGTATTATGTTCCTTCTGCACCACCTAAATAGAAGCCAATCAAATAACTTGAAGATCAAACTGAATTTCTTTCCTAAAAGCATAAGGACCCAAGTTTTTGTGTATGCTCCAAAACATCTGTCAGGTTAACCGTTGAAATATGCAATCACCGATGAATGAAATGTCAAATACTACCAAAAAATTACATCTTAAAAACAAATGATTGATTGATTCTTCCTTACTGCATCCTCCAACACAAATTGATGTCCCTTGTAGCGCCACCCACCGCCGAAATAAATTATCTTTTGTAGGAATCATTTTGTTAAGAACTCTCCATGCAAAAAGTGACACCATGAGGCAATGCTTTGTTCCAAAAGATGTTATAATGAAAAGAAAAAAATATTATGGGCTGCTCGGAAACTTTAGTCTAATTTTAAATGTTTGTTTGTCAATTTCAAATTAAAATCCAATAATTTCAAATTTATATTCAAATTACAAACAAAAAAATATTGTTAATATAAATATGGATATTAATTTCAACTTTAAAATAATTTGCATTAATATATGAACGATTTTTAGGACCGATAAGTAGAAAATTTCTCTTTGTTACCGTGTGCATACTCATGGCTTAAGAAAGAAGAAAACAATTTTTAGAAAATCATTTGTTTTATGTTAACCCCTGGCTCTCAAGGAAAGAAACTTTGGTAATCCAGAGTGCGACCGTAATGTAAGTATAGTTTAACCAAAAATTGTTTCATCCAAAACTCAAACTCGAATCCAATTATAGTTTAAACGTTAAAAAATAAATAATAAAGGAGGACGTGTTATGTACAATTCTATGCAAGAATTTCTTTTATATTAACCCCACTATACTCATTTTCTTCCTGTTTTGTTTGGAATCGTACATTGTACTCTCAATTCCTCTTAAACAACCCAACATCGTTACGTTGTCAATCGTCAATATAAAACATGTACATAATTTAATACCGGGTTAATATTGTTTTACCCCTTATAATATATGTCACTTTTGATTTTTCCCCTGTAAAATTTTATTTTTTTGATTCCGTTCTTGTAAAATCAAGATTCTTCAGAAAAAGAGCATGATCCATCTGTTTGTGCAATTAAGCTAACGTGGCATGTTGAGTTAGCATTTTTTGATGACGTGACGTGCTGACTATATAAATTAATTTTGTTTTTCATTTATATTAATTTAAAAATAAAAAACAATTTAAAAATCTGAAATGTAATAGTGTAATGTGTTCGAATTTGTAACGTGTACCAGTGAGACCACTAGAAGTTTACAACATTACAGGCAATAACTAAAGGCAAATCAACGCATGCTCAAACAAACAAGCAAAAGGGCTTTACCACCATATATGATAGCCAAAAGAAAAGGTATCTTACTTGGCCTTTAGCTGCCAAAAAGATAGCACTTTTACTTTATCTAACAGCCACATGATGGACTTTTCTTTGAGTTTAAATATCATGTTATTACATTATGTCCATAAAACCCACACCACCGCCAGCCAAGTTAACTGTAAGAAATTACGACGAGCACGATGTCTTCCTGTGGAGTGAGAAAGTTGAATAAAATGATCTATAATATTCAAAGGTTCGACCGAATAAATACCAATCCAAGACCGCACTAGCTGTCAAAGAGAACTGAATAATTCATAGTGAAAGAGCAGGTGCTGAGCTGATTCAACTTTGTCGCACCCACTCAAACAATAATGAGCTTCTTGAGAAATAATGTCTCATCTGACTAAATTATCCTTTTTCGGTAACCTATTACGCAAAAGACGTCAAACACAAATAGACACCTTTAAAGAAACATGTTTATGCCAAACATTATCCAAGACTGCATCCAAAGGAACTGAATAATTTACATTTATATAAGTAAATTATTGTGTTATTTTTCTTCAAAGTTAATTTAACATATTAAACTTTTTTTTAAATCTTAATATTTTGTTGTCGCGTGAATTTATTGTTAGCTTCGTCGCCACCTACAACCACCTACCCATCATATGTCCAGGGCCAGCCTAAGCTATAGGCTAACTAGGCCTTCACCTAAGGCCTCAATTTTTATTTTTTTTTACCTATTATATCAAATACCTCATATTTATTTATGAGGCTATAAATTTTAAGAGAAATAATACAAGTGGAAAATGATACATCAATTGATATACTTAACACTTAATTATATTAAAAAACTTAATTCATTTTCAAATGCGTATATTGCTTATAGAATAATGCCAACAATTCATATAATTGTTGCATCTTTCGAAAATAAAATTCAAAATTAAACTTAATAATATCTTATTTAAGATCAACAGTGTGTCCACAAAGATTAAATGGATTTGTTTTGTTGTCGATTGAAAAAGAGTTGTTAAACAAAATCAATTACAATAATTTAATGAATGATTTTGCATTAAAAAATAAGGTTAGAAAAGTGAAATTTTGAATTAATATATTACTTTCGTAAAACAAATACGATTAATAACTTTTTTTTTTGCACGAACTAATAATAACTTCAAAGACCTCATTTTTGATTTCGCATTGAACCTCAATATGTGTTGGACCGGACCTGCATATGTCTCATATTTACATGAAAAAACCTTAAACCTATGTCATTACTTTTTCAAATTTGTTCTATTTGTTGTAATTACGAAACTCGATTACTCACCTCTTTCAATTATGTGTGTTTGTGCAGTTGCAACGGCGCAGATGCCACTGCACAAAACATGTGAAGATTGGAGGATGCATGCTCGTTTGATGTTTTGATGATTTCTTTACCATACGATTATTTGATTGACCTAGTGCCAAGTACTTATTTTCCATTGAGATATGTTTATCCTCCCTCTAATTAGTGACATGGGGGAAACTTATTTGATTATGTTGTTTCCAAGCTTTGCTTATGTTAACCAATGCAAAAGAATGTAAAAAGAAATAAAATAAAGATAATTCAAAGAAATCAAATATGTGTAACTTCCCTAAAAAAAATGAAAATTGTCATTCAAATAATTTTGATTCATTCTCTAAAAATATAGAATAAAAGAAGAATATAACAACGTTCACAAATCTCAGCTCAACTAATAAAAATATCAAAATTGTTACACGGAACGTCGTGATCAAGATTCCAACTCAAGTTAATGAGTTCACCAATTTACAAACTATTAGAAACATAATGCTTAAATCTTGAAACAAAATTGATTAAATTAAATTACTTTCTTTTTTCAACCTTACAGAAAAAGAATGCCAAGTAGCTAGACTTATGCAACGTTAAGTGTGGAGAAATAAATTTATCCCACAGGTTCGATAGAACGCTTACATATTAATGTTTTTCCCTTTTCAATTAAAAAAAATGCTTAGTAGCTAGACTTACGACCTTAAATGTGGAGAAATTGAGTTTATTCAAGGTTCAAACGAAGACGCCTTGCTTTTTTTTAATATTTTTTCAAAACGGCAAATAAGACTCTTACATATTAATGTCATTGCAGCTATCAACGAGTTGTACAAGACATATACAAATTTATATAATTGAGTCAAGTAAGTAAATAATGTTCCATGATTCCATTAGCAATTAAGAAAGTATCAGCCATTTAAAACGTAATCATGGAGTTATACGCTGATACAGTAAAATGTTACTATATATGTTGATCATATAGTAAAATCGTTCTTTTTTATTGATGGTATCAATCAATCTCAAATTGATTTGTTTTTGGAGAATTATTACCTTCCTTGTGTGTACTTCAACTACTAGGTTATAAGTCCCCTCTTTTTCTGATGAAAATTGCACTATGATGTTGGGTGAGAAGGACAAAAGGCATAAGACAAAACTTGTTTGTTAGAGATCCAATTGCAATAGAATTACCTCAAAGCCATCCACACGTTACAAAGGAGGATCTCGACATCATGAACAGGTCAATTTATCAACCCTATGTTTTTCTTTTTTGGACCATTATGTTTGCAATTTTTCTTTCAAGAATTATTATTATTTTCCATCGGTTTGCATGATTATTCTGAAATATGTACGTGCTGGCCAAGATGAGGCAATTTGAAAATTTAAAATAAGTTTGCTACCTACTTATAGTATATTTCTTGTCATCTATTTATCTTCATCATTTTTTAAGTAAAAAAAATAAAGTCAAATTTGTTTTTACTCAATAGTTTTCTTTTTCTTTGGTTTGCATGTTTGGTGGATCTTTGTGTTAGCAGAATATAAGCAATATGTGGGTTTAATATCTATTTCTTTTCGTTTGATATCTCTAAATAATAGTTTCACCTATAACTTGGACATTATGTATCTTGATTTTCATTTTTTAGATCTAAAGGTGGTGTTTTTTGATCATTATGCATTCTCAAATAAATTATATGTAAGTGCCAAGAGAACAAAATAGTTATTACTAATTAATCATCTATAATTTGAAACATTATTCATCCATTTCCTTCAACACTTTTGCTTACACTTTTCAATTACATATTATTTAATTATTTGACCGAGGAAGAATATATGCTTTTTTATTATCAAGAGGGACAAGAAAAAAAAAATACTAGTAGTATGTAAGATCATAATCGAGTAAAAAATGGTATGATTGCTGGAAAATCCGGCAAGCATTTAAGTATTTTAATCATTAATTATAAATGATTAAGACATTTAAGTGAGAAAATTAATATTGATATACCCGGATTTGGAAATGCAAAATGAATGAAGGAAAAAATTGCTCTGATTGCATCTCTGATGAGAGAAGAAAGAGCTGGCTGATTAAATCATGTAGTTGAACGCAAATGGTTTATAAGATGGAAATAGGTTATCCCGACCTCCTCAAACTTCTTTTTTTTTTAATATAAAACGTTGTTTATTAAAAAACCTTTTAAGTCTACCAATCTGATATATTTAAGTAAATATGAATACAAAATTGTATTTATGTTATTATAATATTGAAATATGTACTAAGTTATATTATAAATCTGTTAACCTTTTTAATTTAACCTTATTATTAGTCTTCCACATCAATTTTTCGCATATTTAACCTTTACAATAAGATTCTTTAAAGTGTCGTGTTGAATATTAAAATAGAGTTTAATCTCATTAATCTATTAGTTCGTCAATCTATTTAAATATAAATCAAATTATTCAGTTAAACATGCTTCTAAACATACTAATATTTCATATTAGGTTTTTGAAAGGCCGTATTCAAATCTATATAATAAGTCTATGACAAGCTACATGTCAGACTTACGCCTTAATTTCTTTGACAGACCAAACTTAGTTTTGTTAATGCATAGTTCGACCTAACTTATTTCCACTCTTAATGGTTAGTAACGATATTTAAGTTTGATGTTTGATTATTACAATTGATGAGGTTTTATTTACTGGATATGTAATAGTTATGTCGCATAGGCACGAGTACGATACCGGATACGATACGCGTACCAGTACGAAAGTACGCAAATTTTTGAAAAAAAATTAGGTATGATACATTAATAAAATCATGAGTTTTTGTATATATATGTATAACATAACATGAGAGATCTATATTCTTCAATTTACATCAAAAACATCACTTTAAGTTTAAAAAGTTGAAAATTAAAGTTGGTTACAACAACAAAAATATTTGTATATAAATATAATACTAGTATATAAAAGAAAACCACAATTTTCACCACACCACAGTAGAATAATGAGCAAAATTGAATTAACACAAGTAGCGTACGTGTACTCGATACCGGTAAGTACTCGTTGCATGTACTTCACTTTTTACAAGGAGCGTAATAGTAAAAAAAATCTATGAACCAAAAAAAGGGAATTTTAAGATTACTCAAGATCATTTGAATGAGATGCTCAATGATATCTTCTCCCTCTTAACCTCAGTTGAAATTCAGCCTTGTGAAATGTGAGGGTGTCTTTGCAGTTGCAAAAGATACCTAGTTTAAAATAAATTAAAAAACATATATTTTAAGATAGTCCTCCTTTTTATGCATTAATTGACATTTTTGTAATATTTTGTGTGACTTTTTTTCGATAATATTTATATATGCGACCTTACTTTTTTTTATAAGTGATATAACTTTTTTTTTGTGATGGGCAATGATATTACTTCTTAGTATTTTAAGATTTTAAGAAATCGTATATATATTTGGGAAAGAGAAAAACAATATACATATTATATTAGTTTCCCCTAAAAAGAATTATATTATTATTAGTATTAGTATTATTACTTTGACTCAATATACAATATTATTTGTTACTTTGACTCAATATACAATATTATTTCTGAAGGTCAAAATAAATAAAATGAAAAAATAATAATTTGAAGAAAAATATGAAAACACTACTACTGAACATGTGTGACTATTATCATTATAACGTATATTTAAAAAAAAATAGTTAAAAAATAACGCAAGGAATCTTCTAAAAGAAAAAACACAAAAAGAAGAAAACATAAATGAACTTTTTGGGAATAATAATGTTGAGTCAAAAGCTGACCATTACACATTTAATTATACATTTGTTAAATCGCGAGAAATCAGATAATTTGTTCTACTCCTTAACCAAGTCTTTTATATATATAGCTGCAAACCAGGTCAATTTTTCATCAATCACATTTTTCTTTCTCTCTCTCTGCATTCTTTGCTAGAAAAAAGGTAACTGTATTCTATTACTACACAAACCAATCACTTTCTTACATTTCTCTTGTCTCGATGATTCTCACTCTTTAGTTTTATCTATGTAAAGTTCTTGTTATGTAGCATTAGGCCTGCATTATATTTACCTTATATTATAATACTATATGATAAAGATATGAGTATTATATGACATTATGGGTTGATATGTTTTGGTAACAGTTCTTTTAGCAGCATGCCGGCAGAGAGACAAAGATCTCTTTTGGGTTTTTCCATGTTAGTTGTTTTTCTTAGTATTATTATATAATAATTTGAATCATAGTAGATAGAATATATATGATTAACAAAAGGGCTTGTTTAAATTTTATTCTTGTGTTTCAAAAGAAGTGTCATTGTTTGGTTTTGGTGTCATTGTTGAGTTTATGTTGGTGTTTATTGCAGCAAAGACAACAACAAAACAAGATCATCAAAATCAAGCATGGAAACACAAGGTGGAGAGGTTAGAAGGCTTCACATAATTTACTTCCTTAGTCACATGGGTGGTCATGCAGAACATCCTCATCTCATTCGCGTTCTTCATCTTGCTCGAAACGGTGTTTATCTTAGAGGTAAAACTCGTTTATGTTCCATATTTTCATTCAATTTGTTCTGTACTGGCTCTGATCTTAGTACATCTGGTTTTTTTTTTTTTCCTGCTGATCATAATGTTTATTCTTAAATGTGTATTCTGTCACACATAGTTCAAAATTGTGGTACACAACCGCAATATAAAGGTTTTAGAGGTTCACAATCATAGTTGTAGCTGCATTTGTCAGCATTTTAGAACTATGCTATCACAATTGCTTGTTTTGTCTGTTCTCTGGCTCTGACATTAGTACATCTTGTTTTTTCTGCTGCTCATAATGTCACTCACAATGTTGTCAAATAGCAGATATAGTGTGTAGTAGAATTTTAACAAATTGTTATCGTTCGGTGATGCACAATTTAGTACAGTGTTGTCAAATAGCTGTCTATTAGCAGAAGTTGAACAAACTCCTATTGTCTATGATCTGCAATTGACAACATTCATAAATGTTTCATGATTATTAATTATTAATTTTTATTTCTTGAAAAGATATTAAGAGATGGCTTGGTGAAGTGAGAGGAAGAGACCTACCTGAATCCTTTGCTTGGTCCTACAAGAGGTTGTTGAATCATACCTTATTAATCTTTATTTCCTTGCTTTAGTCCATTTTCTCAACCTCGTTTTTTTAACCTTTAACTATATATGTATCTCCATAATTAATCTTTGCAACTTACAATTATTGAACTATAGGAGGTACAAGAGTGGATATGTGTGGCAGGATTTAATGGATGACGACCTCATAACCCCCATTTCTGATAATGAATACGTCTTGAAAGGATCACAAATCCACACTACCCCTTTTGGTATGTACTTTATCATAATCACTACTATCCCATTTTTATTTATTCACATTAATTTTTTGAGTATGGCCATCACTAATTTCTATCTATCTACACTATCACCTTATTATGTAATTTTTGCTAAGAATGTTAAACAAGAATAATTAAGTTGTACATTTTTTTTCCTTTGTACTAATGCAGAAACTAACTCAGTTAATTCAACAATCAATGAAAAGAAAACTGATACTGATGAAGCTGTACAAGTTGAAGAGGACAAACAAAAGCAGCAAAAGAAACCATCTTTATCAAAAGAAGAATCTGAAATTCAGAAAGAAACTGATTCAAAAAAGAATGATCTAAATCATGTTTCATCAGAAATAAGTCAGGATTCATTGGTTTTCAGCTCGGACAGGTCATCGGTGACTGACGATGATTCTTCTTTTAAAGTTGAAGAAGAGAAGCTTTTAGGGAATGGAAAAGAAGGTTGCTTGAATGAGAAGAATCATGAGAAGCTTGATAGTTTCTCATTTCCTTCTTTGTATCATAATTTGATGAGTAAGAAGGGTAAAAAAGATGGTCAAAATAACAAAACTGATGCTACTACACCTCCTGATTCAACTTTTTCTACTCCAACATCATCAACATCGTCTCAATCTCAATCCTCATTCACCAAGATTAGAAGCAATTCTATTAGAGTGACTAGTGTGTTCAAAAATTGGATTGGTTGTGGAACTGTGGCGACAAATGATGCTGCTTTTGTCTCTATGAACCATGCTCAGAAAATTGCCCCTAAGGAGCCTACTAATATGCCAGAAAAAGGGGCTGAGATTTGTAAAGGAGACAAACTAGGAGGATCAGCTAGGTGTTTTGGGACTCCTTGGAATTATCATGATCAAAATGAACATAATGGAGCCAGGTGAGAAATTGTATCATAAATTGAGCTCAGAATCATGCCTTTAAATTGTGTATGCAGTTTTGGTTACACTGCAAACCAAAATGTGGCTGATGCAGTCGAAATTGCAATTGTATTCTGTTGCAGAGGCCTCGAAATGGTTTGTATCGTGGCCGCAATTGCGGTTGTGCAATCTAAAACCATGCTTAGAATAGTTATAATCATGACCCTTTTAAACATGGTTTTGAATCCTGTTAAAAACCATTCTTAAAAGGGTGTTTGTGAATCCAAAGCTACTATGATTGGGTTACATTTACATTAGCCATACGTCACTATGATTATTTGCAAAATTTAATGTCATGACACGTGACCAATTTAATTAAAACATTATTTGGTTGGCGCTTTAAATTATTAATTTTTAATTTCATGTTTCTTTTTACAGAAAAAGCTGTGATGGAGATGAAATAATCAAGAGCAGGAAAAAGCTAAGTGAGTTAATGAGTCAAACTTCTTATAAACCATTTGGTGGACCAATTTGCTCGTAAGTAACTGAATATGTCACTTGAGTAAACTTCAATTGTTTGGATTTCAACTATGAAATGTTAGGACAAACTGTGCATGAAATTTTTTGGTCTTATAGGTGAACCTACCAAACAATGATAGACACGACACCGATACTTACATGTAGGCACCATTATTAATTTGAAAAAATGGAAGTGGTCGAATGTAAACACATGTGTCTATATTGCCAATATCAGACATTGGTACATATCAAACACTTACACCACCACTCTTTTAATCTAAAGTGTCGAAGCTCCTTGGGTGTTGACTAGTGTGTAAGTCGGGCAATAAAAAACAAAAATATACTGAAACTACGATTAGTAAAAGTTTCCAACAGAAAAGCCAATAAGGTCAAGATTCTGCTGGTGTAATTATTATATTGTCAAAAATCAAAATAATGTTTTTTCTTGTAAAAGAAATAAAAAATATAAGTTGACATTGATTGCTAGATTATGATGTTTACCAACTCTTGGCTGCATGGGCTAGTTATACTTAATATCTGAATTTCTTGCATCTTAATTTAATGCATCAAAGTTAGAATAGTATGAGCTACATACTTTATATGCCCATATTTGTAAAGACACATTCAATTTTGTGTATTTAATTTTGATTATGAAAGATGAGACCATAAATAGTAGTTGATGATGCAGGCAATGTGGGAAGTCATTCAAGCCTGAGAAAATGCACAAACACATGAAATCTTGTAAAGGAATGAAAGGCATGGGAACTTCAGCTACAACCATTGCTGAGGAAACACAGCTTCATAGATCAACTTCATCATCTAAAGATTACCTTTTGCAAAATTAAATGTGGATCAGTCCTTTGACTTGACTCCAGAAGAAAAACATATGGTTTTTAACTTTTGATGTAGCTTCTCACTTTGTTTCCTGACCTTTATAAATACAGTCACTTTATCACACTTTTTTGCTTTCTTTACTCTATCATAGCTTTTGGCATGATTCCTCATTCTTTGTTACTAAGCCATGAACTTTGGGAGCTTAGATGGGTACTACGAAAATCATTCACTGACTAGGATCCATTATCCACTTAATATATATGAATAACTAATTATTCACAAAATTTTATGGGTGTTGATGGGGATAAGTAACTTAATGCTCAACCCACCTCATAGTCACGCTAATATAATAGACTAAAGATCTATTTTAATCCTACACAAAAGAAATGCAAAATTTAGAGTATCTCCAATGATGCAACCTATCATGAGCGGCTTAAGTCGCATCAACAATGACATGTCATTTTTTAAACAACTTATTCATTTTTCGCCTCAAAATTGTATCATATCTCTAAAGTCGCTTTTTACTCTAAAACATGGAACTGCCTTGTGTGAAGGACTATTTGGGACGTGTAGAATATCACTAGGGACTAATATGTTTCAAATTGAATAAATTTGAAGTACTATTAGTGAACTTTTTATTTCTTAGGGGCTTAATTGGATTCTGCATTTTTCTTGTATACTAAAACAAGTTTTTACTCTTTGTATAAATAAAATTGTAATTATAATATTAATAAAAAATTAATCCAATTGTAATTTTTTTTAACGGACCCCTAATGTAACATTAATCATAAAAAATAGTGAATTTGTTGGCATCAAATTTGTTAGCCTTGTCATATTGTATTTAAATTAAGTTTTTTATTTTTTTGAAAAGTCTATTTAAATTTAGTTAAATATATTTTTTTGTAATGTGTATGAATAATTAAATAAACGTTTACAAAATATAGTTACTATGGCTTTTGATCTAATAAATCTTTATAATTAATTGAAGTGCAGCAAGTAGTAACGAATACAACTTCTTAGTACCCAATAGCTAAGGGTAAATGTATTAAATTTCCACAAAAATATAGATCAGGCCTCTAATTGAGAACTGATTTGGTAGTTAACATACTATTCAACATTGAGAAGACCTGCTAAGGGTCACCAACATTTTTACAGCCAGTGAATGCAAAGAAAGGGAATTTGCTCTAATGGATGCCAGATATTGTTTACAAGCAGATGATCAAAAGTTAGAGTAAATAACAACATATACGAGTTGACAGAATACAGCTTAAAATTGCATGATCTGGTCAGAAATTCTTTCATCAACAGAATTAGATTAGAGTAAACAAAAGTAGAGATCATTACTCATAAGTGGTTCTACCAAAAACCATTGCGGTCTAGCGCTTGTGGTTCATGCACAGTGTGTGTCAATGTTGAAAAGTCTGGAATACAGTCTAAATATTGACTGTAATACTAATAGTCTTATTCTACCAATGTTAGCTATCCAAGGCAGAGTCGGTTCAAAATAGTGTGCTCCATTTTGTCAATTCTGTTAGTTCTTGTAGTACTATGTATTTACTAACCTGAAGCAAATGCCACTAACTAGAAGCAACTGCAGAATTAACATGCTCAAGTAGAAACCGGTATAAGCTTTTCCTCAACTTCTCTACCCTATCATCAACTTTACCTCCATCAACCAAATTATCTAACCAATGATTCACCTCTCTTAGCTGTCCAAGAAGGCATGCAGCTTCACTGCTCCCTTCATTTTTCAACCCAAATTCATTACTTATAGATTCCTCCAAGTACTTCAAGAACCACTCACGAGAAGCCGCTAGCAGTTTTTCAGCCAAACTCACTGCCACTTTAAGTTCACTCTCTTTTGATTGATCACGCTTCTCTGTATCCTTATTCTTGGCCACCAAGAGATTCCGCTTTGAAGAGGAAATTCTTTTACCAGTTGAGTTTTGTAAGGGATTTGCTTGAGCCACACGACTTTGCTTGTTTTGAAGCGTGGATTCCTCGGCATTCCTTTCCTCACGAGAATTCTCGTTCTCAATGACAACATAATGACTTCTGTCACCATTCAAAACCTTGCTTTTTTCTTGTGTTTTGTATAGGTTTAATTTAGAAAGATTGGTATCTAAGGCAGCTTGTACCCAAAATGAAGCATTCTTGCAAGTCGGAACTTTACATGCATCTTCCACAAGAGACTGTACGGTAGTGTGGCCAGTTGGTTTTGTTTCAGGAGGTGTGGAAAGTAAGGAATCAAATACCACTGTTACTCTCTGCAGGCTCAGATGAAGCTCCAGAAACTGCTTCACAAGCAATCCAGCAGAAAGTGTCTGACGGGACTCGCAAAGTTCAGCAAACACGCTGAAAGGAAAGGAGGATATGTGTAAGTTATCTTGGTCGATGCAATTATGAGCCACAGAAACAACTTCACATTGGCATGCAAGAAAATAAATGACAACATTAGTAGCAAACAGAGAATTTTCCTTCAAATTCTAGTTCCAATATCTACAAGTGACAAAGGTGTGATGTGACTGAATATAGTCCTGAGGTTTCCTCTTGACTTGAGATCCACTACATTTATTATATTTCATCATGAGAATAAGATTGGTGACTTTGACTAGCTCGACAGAAAATTCAAGGTTAAAATCAAAGTTTTCAATCGTGGAAAATAGTGGTTTGTTCAAATTCTGCTATGCTACAAGGCTATTGCCGCTGTTTGTTAAAATTCCATTATGAAATAGCGCCACTATATCTGCTCTTTGACAACACTGGATGAAATAACACTCATAAGGGGCAACAGATGTAAAAACATATAATCCACAATGCAAATATCCACCCCTCTAAGAGAGGGAATGGGTTACCAGATGAACAGGTCAAGTATGCAACACAATTGAACAGCACTGTATCACAAAGAGGTTACCTAGGTTCATCTCCATAGATGCAACTTTCTAGTTACTTATAGCACACTTTGTAGTTACTTAAAGCACACTAACAAACAAACAAAATATTTTTCAAAAGCAGTGAATGAGAGTAAGAGACCGCAAGATAACGATTGAATCACAAAGAGCCAACTAGCAAAAGATAATTGCATCATTGTTTAAGGAGAAATATGCTATAATCTAACCAAGCACACATTAAATAAAAAAAGCAACAAATTTAAGTACTCCAAAATAGGAATTAAAGCCAGAAATTAGATAAATAGCACAAAGTATTTGTGCAACAACATTCCAAAAATATTATATCCATGCATCTCAGCTATCACTGGAAAACATGTGGTCCTTTAGGAGAATAGAAATAAGAAGATAAAGCACAATGGCGTTGTCAATCGCAAATCACGGAAAATGACACTTTGTTCAAATTATGTTATGCTACATGGGCGGAGCCAAAGGAGGACACTTGGGTGCCATGGTCCCCCTAAAATTTTATGTTTTATTTAAGGTAGTATGCAATATAAGGCAAACTCTAGCTCCAATTAAAGTTGTAGTTTACGAAAATAATTTAATTATATAATGTCTTTGGCTTAGCATGTTCACCCAATGTTGTAACTTTGCCTCGGCTATTAGCTACAGTGCTATAGCGTGCTGATACAGCTTCTTTTTGACAGCACTTTATTCAAATTTTGCTACCATATAGCCGTGATTTGGCAACATTGATCAACAAGATTACAACCAAGATTATCTATTGGTTCCACGATTGAGAAGCTAAGCTAAGTATAAGATATTCTTTTGAAGCAAAAAGCATGTGTTTTTTAATGACATGGAAGTACTTCATACGGAATCCTTATAATACAGTATCGGTCTATATAAGAAGAGCAATGATACTTGAACATCAAAATTTTGACAATTTATATGACAACTTATAAAATCACACTAAAAACAACTCATGAGTTTTATAATAATTTTTTCTTTCTCTCTATTAACCAAATTAACATTTGATTTTATAGGTTGTCACATAAGTTGTCAAAATTTGGATGTTCAAATATCATTGCTCATATAAGAAAGGAAGGACAAAAGAAAGAAAAAAAATTGAAGCAAAATGACTTAAATAAGTACCACATGCATTGAAGCACAGTATCTGCAGCAGATGCTTCTTCAAGAGATCTCACAGCAGCCAAAAAAGCAACATTCCTATGAGTCACAACTTGCTGAAGAAAAAGGGTTTCAAAAATTTAGAATAAGATGAATGAATCAAATTTCCAAAACTAACATGAAAAAGATGTATTAGCAACATACATACACACCTTTCCAAGATTACAAATAGGTGGTGGAAGGTTATCCCAAGATCCAGACTTGTCATACCAAGTTTTGAATTTCAAGGGCACCTTAACAAGTTTGCTTGGAACAGAACCATTGCTAGCACACGGTGACTTAGGAATAGGAATAGAAATAGTAGTAGCACTTTTCCTAGGAGGTGTGACTGTTGTTTTGGGACTCAAGTTCTCATTCTTGTTCTTCAATGGTGACACAATTGATGTTGCAGACTTCAATGGAGAATGTGAATCAGTTTTCAGAGAAACCTTCTTACCTAGCACCTACACATATAAACTTCATCATCAATGAACCACATTAAAGAATTTTAAAAATAAAAAAAAAAAAACAATTTTAAAGAAATCTCATAAAGTTAACATTTTTACTGGCAAAAATATCATAAGTCTGGATTTTATTTTTTTTTCTATACCAAGAAATTTACACCATTTGAAAGGGTTTTATAAGCTTGAAAGAAAATAAAAGCACAGGTGGATGGGTCAAATTGAACAGAATAAAAGCATTTTAAAAAGTGATAGGGCCCTCATTCAACATCATTGGCATAACCTATACATTATCCAAAACAAATTAAAACTTTCATTTTTATTTTATAAATAAAAAATAAAAAATCTTACATTTTTACACTACAAAAAACACAACCCAAATGAAAAAAAGAAGGTAAACCCTCTTCCCTCAACAAAAAAAAAAAAGAGAAAGAAAAATACATTAGGTGAAGTAGAGGTAGATTTATTGAAGCTGAATCTGGAAGTTGAAGTTGGTGAAGAAGGTTTAGCTTTAGAAAGAAGAGAAGCATGATCCCAAACCCTTCTTGTTGAAGAATCCAAACTCAACCTCCTCATTCCAACATTAACAGCCACATTGTTATCCTTATTCCCATTAGAGTTTGACCCATTAATTTTCTTCTTCTTCTTAACATTACTGTTCAGTTTCAAAGAATCAGTAGAAACCAAATCAACAGGATTACCAACACAAGCTCTTCTCTTAGAAATAGTTTTCAAACCAGAAACACATGGAACGGAAGAGGAAGCGTCGTTATCAAAGCGAGTGACGTAAACAAACTGACCGAGCTGGAGTTTATCGGAACGGATTAACTCGGCATCGGAGTCGGAGACGGAGACGTAAGCGGAATGAAGAGAGTCGGAGAGTTTGAGAAAGTAGCCGGTGGCGGGTTGAAATGTATCTTCTGAGAGACGAGGGATGATTTCGGTAACTTGAAGGAGTGGTTGACGATGGGAGTTTGTTGATGTGGAGTTTTGGAGAAGTTTTGAGAGGACGCCAGGGGTTAGAGACGCCATTGTTGTGTTGTAAGGAATGGCTCTGTTTTTCTGTATTCCTTACTTTTCACATCAATCGTTTCAATGTAAGGTTGTGTTTGGAATTTGATTTACATTTTAAGTATGGGAAATGATAATTAGTGTCTTTGCAACACCGATTAATGTATAAATTTTGTATTGGAAAATGATAAAAAGTAAAATATTTTATTTTATAAAAGTTAAAAAGTTGTATAAATTTGTACATGATAGAAAAACTCTTTTTTTTTTTTTTAAAGG